>OKGA01000002.1_pt1 | contig 285641 bp, 271 predicted proteins | sample 1611451 | NCBI WGS metagenome assembly OKGA01 (sample SAMN04436745, study PRJEB24849) | human gut metagenome | biome: human gut; feature: NICU; material: stool | host: Homo sapiens | place: USA: Saint Louis, MO | collected 2010-12-22
TTACAGCGTGGACTACCAGGGTATCTAATCCTGTTTGCTCCCCACGCTTTCGCACATGAGCGTCAGTACATTCCCAAGGGGCTGCCTTCGCCTTCGGTATTCCTCCACATCTCTACGCATTTCACCGCTACACGTGGAATTCTACCCCTCCCTAAAGTACTCTAGACTCCCAGTCTGAAATGCAATTCCCAGGTTAAGCCCGGGGCTTTCACACCTCACTTAAAAGTCCGCCTGCGTGCCCTTTACGCCCAGTTATTCCGATTAACGCTCGCACCCTCCGTATTACCGCGGCTGCTGGCACGGAGTTAGCCGGTGCTTCTTCTGTAGTTAACGTCAATCATCTAGTCTATTAAACTAAATGCCTTCCTCGCTACCGAAAGAACTTTACAACCCGAAGGCCTTCTTCATTCACGCGGCATGGCTGCGTCAGGGTTGCCCCCATTGCGCAATATTCCCCACTGCTGCCTCCCGTAGGAGTCCGGGCCGTGTCTCAGTCCCGGTGTGGCTGGTCATCCTCTCAGACCAGCTAGAGATCGTCGGCTTGGTGAGCCATTACCTCACCAACTACCTAATCCCACTTGGGCTCATCCTATGGCATGTGGCCTTACGGTCCCACACTTTCATCTTCCGATACTACGCGGTATTAGCTACAGTTTCCCGTAGTTATCCCCCTCCATAAGCCAGATACCCAAGCATTACTCACCCGTCCGCCACTCGTCAGCAAAGAAAGCAAGCTTTCTTCCTGTTACCGTTCGACTTGCATGTGTTAAGCCTGCCGCCAGCGTTCAATCTGAGCCATGATCAAACTCTTCAATTCAAGTTCAATCGCTCAATAAACTGCTTAGCTAAAGTCACTTTACATTAAGTAAATGAATTTCTAGTTTAAGCACCTATTAAGACTTCAAAATTAAAAAATATTTTTAAATCAAGTCAATCAACAAGTGCCCACACAGATTGTCTGATACATTGTTAAAGAGCAAAAAATAACGACGCACTTTTTGATGTTTCACAACAGTGCGTCGTTGTGTGGGGCGCATTATAGGGATTTCAGAATCCTTTGCAACCTTTTTTTACAAAAAAATCGATCTTTTTTATTAACTGTGTAAAGAATAGCCTATTTACATTGTCATTCAGCCGATTTACCGCTAAAGTGTTAGTCTCTTAACTTAAGGGAGTCCCGCAATGAATTTTGAAAAAATGATTGGTTTTGGTGTAGCCGGAAATTTTGCCGGCCATCTTGAACAGGCGGGAGAAGCCGCCGATTTTGTCGCAGTAAAAACCGACAATCACATCCAACCTAAAGCTATCTTTCCTTTTTACGTACCGGCCGAGTCCGCCGGTTTTCTTGCTGATTATCCGCTAAGCAATAATACTATTCGCTTTCCACAAGGTGCGGACAATTTGCAAATCGAACCGGAAATCGCTCTTATTTGTGATATTGATTATGATGTAGATCATAGCGTTAAAGCACTAACACCGCGATTTTTTGCCGCCTATAACGACTGCTCTATTCGCCGGCCAAATGCACAAAAAATTTGTGAGAAAAAAAATTGGGGAAGTGCCAGTAAAGGGATCGCCTCTCAATTATTGCCTCTTTCCTCTTTTATTGCGGGGAGCGAAATCGATCAATATCGCATTGCCTGTTTCCATAAACGGGATAATCAATTAAACATCTACGGCATTGATAGTCCAGCCTTGGGATATAGCTACTTTCACCAACAATTATTAAATTGGATTGTTGATCGCATGAATAATCAGCCGGATCAAGGGCCAATGAATAATATTCGTGAATTGCTCCAAGCGGCCAACTATCCACAACAAACCATTATTTCCATCGGTGCAACCCGATATACCGAATTTGGCGAACATAATTTTCTCAAACCGGGGGACATCGCCATTATCGCGGTGTATCCGGGAAATCGTTATAGCCCACAGCAAATAGTCGAAATGGCCGAACACGGGGCATTTGACGAAGGGATTTCCGTACTCCAGCAAGAAGTGAAGGAATAAACGCCCCATAGAAAATAAAAGTTTCTTCAAAAATACAATGTAAGCGATTGATTTTATTAAGATTGACAAAATAACCCTTGCCAATCCTTTGTTTTTACATAGATTTCTTCCGATGAACATTTTTTATCTAATTTGATCTTTATCATCTTTTTCCCGGAAAGTGTAAAAATGTGATCAAACTCACAAATTATTCCGATATACTCACATCTAGTTAGATTTTAATTTTTTAAACTTTAGGAGAAACATTATGAGTAATGTTGTAAACAAGCCAAGTGATGCCCAAGCGGAAGTCAATGCTTTGGTTGAAAAAGGCCTAGTGGCTCTCGAAGAGTTCCATCAGCTCAATCAAGAGCAGGTTAACTTTATCGTGGCTAAAGCCTCAGTTGCGGCATTAGATCAACACGGGGTGTTGGCTATGCATGCTTATGAAGAAACCGGCCGTGGCGTTTTTGAAGATAAAGCGACCAAAAACTTATTTGCCTGTGAATATGTGGTGAATAATATGCGCCATCTTAAAACCGTTGGCATTATTAGCGAAGATGATGTGACCGGGATTACCGAAATTGCCGATCCTGTTGGTGTTATTTGTGGTATTACCCCAACCACCAACCCAACTTCTACCGCAATTTTCAAATCACTCATTGCATTAAAAACCCGTAACCCAATTGTTTTTGCCTTCCACCCATCTGCCCAACAATCCTCTGCTCATGCAGCCAAAATCGTTTATGAGGCAGCTGTTGCAGCTGGTGCGCCGAAGAATTGTATTCAATGGATTGAAAAACCCTCTATGGAAGGGACTTCAGCCTTAATGAAACATCCTGGTATCGCGACTATTTTAGCTACCGGCGGGAATGCCATGGTAGAAGCCGCCTACTCTTGCGGAAAACCGGCTCTCGGCGTAGGTGCGGGTAACGTACCAGCTTATGTCGAAAAATCGGCTAACCTTAAACAAGCGGTGCATGACATCGTCATGTCAAAATCCTTCGATAACGGTATGGTTTGTGCCTCCGAACAAGCGGCTATCGTAGATAAAGAAATCTATGCAGATTTCGTGAAAGAGATGCTTTCCTACGGTGTTTACTTAGTCAATAAAAAAGAAAAAGCCTTATTGGAAGAATTCATGTTTGGAGCCAAAGCCAATAGCAAAAACTGTGGTGGAGCCAAACTCAATGCCAACGTGGTCGGTAAACCTGCTTCTTGGATTGCCGAACAAGCCGGCTTTAAAGTTCCTCCACGTACCAATATCTTATTGGCTGAATGTAGCGAGGTTGGTGAAAAAGAACCATTAACCCGCGAAAAACTTTCTCCGGTATTGGCTCTTTTAAAAGCCGACTCCCGCGAAGACGGTCTCAACAAAGCCGAACAAATGGTGGAATTCCACGGTCTTGGCCACTCTGCAGCCATCCATACCACCGATGCTGAATTGGCGAAACACTTTGGTGAGCGTGTGAAAGCCATTCGAGTTATCTGGAATTCTCCATCCACCTTTGGCGGTATTGGTGATGTATATAATGCCTTCTTGCCATCGCTAACCTTAGGCTGTGGTTCCTATGGTAAAAACTCCGTTGGTAATAATGTCAGCGCAGTCAATCTCATCAATATCAAACGCCTTGGCAGACGGAGAAACAATATGCAATGGTTTAAAGTGCCGTCAAAAATCTATTTTGAGCGGGATTCAATTCAATATCTACAATCCATGCGCGGCATGGAACGCGTGGTCATCGTAACCGACCGTACCATGGTTGATTTAGGTTTTGTGGAAAAAATCGCAAAACAAATTACCGCTCGTGGTAATCACGTCACCTATCAATTATTTGCCGATGTAGAACCAGATCCGTCTATCGAAACCGTTCGTCGCGGTGTTGAATTGTTGCGTAACTATCAACCGGATACCATTATTGCTTTAGGTGGTGGTTCAGCCATGGATGCAGCTAAAGTAATGTGGTTATTCTATGAACAACCGGAAGTGGATTTCCGCGATTTAGTGCAAAAATTCATGGATATCCGCAAACGTGCATTTAAATTCCCACAATTGGGGCGTAAAGCGAAATTTATTGGCATCCCAACAACCTCCGGTACAGGCTCAGAAGTAACACCTTTCGCCGTAATTACCGAAGGAGATAAAAAATATCCAATCGCCGACTACTCACTCACACCAACCATCGCTATCGTCGATCCATCTTTGGTTATGAGCGTACCGCAACATGTTGCTGCGGATACCGGTTTGGATGTGCTCACCCATGCAACCGAAGCTTATGTATCGATTTTAGCTAACGATTTCACCGATGGTTTGGCATTACAAGCGATTAAATTGGTGTTTGAATACTTAGAAAAATCCGTGTTGCAAAAAGATCCTGAAGCACGTGAAAGAATGCATAACGCCTCCACTATGGCGGGTATGGCCTTCGCTAATGCATTCCTTGGTATGAACCACTCCTTGGCACACAAAATTGGCGGCCGTTTCCATACTCCACACGGTCGTACTAACGCAATTTTAATGCCACATGTAATCCGCTATAACGGTACCCGTCCGGAAAAAACTGCGACTTGGCCGAAATACAATTACTACAAAGCCGATGTGAAATATCAAGAAATCGCCCGTATGCTTGGCTTGCCTTGTGCAACTCCGGAAGAAGGTGTTCGTTCCTATGCACAAGCCTGCTATGACTTAGCGGAACGTTGCGGTATTCAAATGTCCTTCAAAGCACAGGGATTAGACGAACAAGAATGGCTCGGAGCACGCCGTGATGTTTCCCTATTAGCCTTTGAAGACCAATGTTCACCGGCTAACCCGCGCTTGCCATTGGTTGCTGATATGGAAGAAATTCTTCGTCGCGCCTATTACGGCTATAACCCAGCGGATTACGACAATAAATAACGCGTTCTCGGCCGAAATTTAAGTTTTCAAATCAACCCTAATAAAATCAATGGGTTAGGGTTGATTTTAAGAAAAACATTGAAAATCGGTAGAGCGTTTTTAAATTAGCAATAAGAAAGCCATCGTATAAACGATGGCTTTCTTTTTTATCTCAACCTTTATGCTTAGCGCCAGGCTTTGAATTGATTGATCAAACCGTTAGTCGAGCTATCGTGAGCACTAATGGATTCGCTACCTGCTAATTCCGGTAAAATTCGATTGGCGAGTTGTTTACCTAATTCCACCCCCCATTGGTCGAAACTGAAGATATTGAAAAGTACGCCTTGTACAAAAATTTTGTGCTCATACATAGCAATTAATGCACCTAAGCTATACGGAGTGATTTTTTGCAACAAAATTGAGTTAGTCGGTTTGTTACCAAGGAATACCTTAAATGGCACGATATCCTTCACTTCATCCAGGGATTTACCCGCTTTGACAAATTCTGCTTCCACTTCAGCTTGGCTTTTACCGAACGCTAGCGCCTCGGTTTGCGCGAAGAAGTTGGAAAGTAATTTATTGTGATGATCGCCCAACGGATTATGACTTTGAGCCGGCGCAATAAAGTCACAAGGAATTAAACTGGTGCCTTGGTGAATCAATTGATAGAACGCATGCTGACCGTTGGTACCCGGTTCCCCCCAAATAATTGGACCGGTTTGGTAGTTACGAATGCGTTGACCGTTACGATCCACATATTTACCGTTGGATTCCATATTGCCTTGTTGGAAATAAGCGGCAAAACGGTGCAAATATTGGTCGTAAGGCAAAATGGCTTCAGTTTGTGCCCCTAAGAAATTAGTATTCCATAGACCGACTAATGCCAGCGTAGTTGGAATATTTTGCTCAATCGGTGCATTTACAAAATGTTGATCCATTGCATGCGCGCCGCTTAAAAGCGCTTCAAAGTTTTCAAATCCGATAGAAAGTGCAATAGATAAACCAATCGCTGACCAAAGGGAATAACGGCCACCGACCCAATCCCAGAACTCAAACATATTGTCGGTATCAATACCAAATTCTGCTACAGCTTTCGCATTCGTGGAAAGCGCAGCAAAATGTTTGGCGACCGCAGCTTGATCTTTTGCCGCAGCCAATAGCCAATCACGTGCAGTTAAGGCATTCGTCATGGTTTCTTGTGTTGTAAAAGTTTTTGAAGCCACTAAAACCAAGGTAGTTTCCGGATCGACTTTTTTCAAGGTTTCTGCAATATGCGTGCCATCCACATTGGATACGAAATGCATGTTCAAGTGATTTTTATATGGACGTAATGCTTCAGTCACCATATAAGGTCCCAAATCGGAACCACCAATACCGATATTGATCACATCGCGAATTGCTTTGCCGGTATAACCTTTCCACTCACCGGAAATTACTCGTTCACAAAATGCTTTCATTTTTGCCAATACGGCATTGACTTCCGGCATCACATCTTGGCCATCTACCAATACCGGACTATTCGAACGATTACGCAATGCGGTATGCAACACTGCACGATGTTCTGTGCGATTGATTTTTTCACCATTAAACATGGCCTGTTTAGCTTCATCTAAGGCACATTCCTTAGCCAATTGACGCAACAGGTTTAAAGTTTCCTGATTGATATTGTTTTTGGAAAAATCGACCAAAATCTGGTTATCAAAGGTTAACGAATAATCCTTAAAACGATCCGGCTGTTGGGCAAACAGTTCAGCGATTGTGCGGTCGCTATTTGCCTGATGGTGCTGTTCAAGGGCTTGCCAAGCGGCGGTTTGGGTTGGATTGATATTTTGCATAATGTTATCCTTTTAAAAAAATAAATCGGTTAATCCACATATTCCGTTAACACACGGGGCGTCAGTTTGGTAATTAATTCATAGCTTAAAATACCGCTATATTTAGCGACGGTTTCAATCGGCAGCTCCTTCCCCCAAAGAATCGCCTCATCGCCCACTCTGTCTTGGCTATCCGCACCAAGGTCAACGGTCAACATATCCATTGAAACCCGTCCGACAATTGGCACGATACGGCCGTTTAAATACACCGGTGTACCTTCTGGAACATCGCGCGGATAGCCATCACCATAGCCGATAGCCACCACGCCAATTTTAGTATCCTGTGGTGCACGCCAAATACCCCCATAGCCTACCGGCTCACCTTTTTTATGATTACGCACGGCAATCAATGAGGAAGTTAAATTCATCACCGGAATCAAGCCAAATTCGGCGCCCACCGTATCTGTCGGTGAAATACCGTACATAATAATTCCCGGTCGAATCAGATCAAGATGCGCCTGCGGCCAAAATAAAATACCTCCCGATGCAGCAATGGTGCGCTCCCCCTGCTTGCCGGCAGTGGCGGATAAAAAGCGGGAAAGCTGTTTTTCAGTATAATCGGAATCTAATTCATCGGCCCGACTAAAATGACTGACAAATCCTAACTGCGGATGTACCTGCGGTAATTCTTTTAATTCGCGATAAAACTCATCCGCTTCATCGATCGACACGCCTAAACGATGCATCCCGGTATCAATTTTTAACCAGACTTTTACCGGTAACGGAGGATTCGCTTCTTTTAAGGCCTCCAATTGTTCCCGGTTGTGCACGACGGTTTCGATATTATTTACCGCCATTACAGGCAGATCCTTGTCATTAAAAAAGCCTTCCAACAATAAAATCGGCTTAGTAATACCATGGGAACGCAGCGCTAATGCTTCTTGTAAACGAGCTACCGCAAAGCAATCAACCATTTGCTCGACCGCACGCGAGACAAAAACCACACCATGGCCATATGCATTGGCTTTTACCACCGCAATAATTTTACTGTGAGGGGCTTTCTCTTTAATAATCCGTAAATTGTGTTTTAAGGCCAGGGAGCTGATTTTCGCTGTGGCCGGTTTGACGTTCATATTGTTATTCCGTTATTAATAATCATCTCGATATTCACGCTGTTCGGCAAGATTGTCGAAACGGGAGAATTGTCCGTTAAAGGCTAAACGCACTCGACCGATTGGACCGTTACGCTGCTTACCAATAATAATTTCCGCCACGCCCTTGTCCTCCGAATTGTCGTTATACACTTCATCGCGATAGATAAACATAATTAAGTCCGCATCCTGCTCGATAGAGCCGGACTCCCGTAAATCCGAGTTCACCGGACGTTTATCGGCACGCTGTTCCAAGGTACGGTTGAGCTGCGAAAGTGCTACTACCGGTACCTGCAATTCTTTTGCCAAGGCTTTTAGGGAACGGGAAATTTCAGCAATTTCCAAGGTTCGGTTATCGGAAAATGCCGGCGCCCGCATTAATTGTAAATAATCCACCATAATCATGCTCAAACCGCCATTTTCCCGATAGACCCGACGGGCACGCGAACGCACTTCGGTTGGTGTTAAACCGGAGGAATCATCGATATACAGATTATTTTTCTGTTTAAACATTCCAAATACGCTAGCGATTTTGCTCCATTCGATTTCATCAAGATTTTGTCCGGTACGGATTTTGGTTTGATCTACGCGCGCCAAAGAGGCGATCATCCGCATCATGATTTGTTCCGCCGGCATCTCCAAACTAAACACCAAGACCGGTTTATCGCTGGCCATTGCTGCATTTTCGCAGAGATTCATAGCAAAGGTGGTTTTCCCCATGGATGGCCGGGCCGCGACGATAATTAAATCGGAAGGTTGCAATCCTGCGGTTTTCTTATCCAAATCGGTAAAGCCGGTAGTCACGCCGGTGACGCCGCTGTGATTTTCCAATTTACTTAGCATATCAATGCGCGCAATAGTGTTTTCTAACACATTAATCACATTTTGTGGGCCTTCGCTTGAGGTATTACGCTTTTCGGCAATTTCAAATACCTTGCGCTCCGCCTCATCCAAAATCATTTTGACATCCTGCCCTTTCGGCGAATAACTATCCTCAGCAATATCATTGGCGACCGCGATCAGTTCTCGTAATACCGCCTTTTCCCGCACGATATCAGCATAGGCCAAAATATTAATGGCATTCGGTGTATTGTTGGAAAGCTCAGCCAAATAGGCAAAACCACCCACTTGATCACTGATACCTTTGCTTTTTAAAGCTTGATCCAACGTGATTAAATCGATCGGCGTCTGAGCCCGCATCAAATCTTCCATAGCACGGAAAATTTCGCGATGGCCTTTGGTATAAAAATCGTCGGCAATCACTCGTTCGGCGATACCGTCCCAATGTTGATTACTCAACATAATGCCGCCTAATACGGCCTGTTCGGCTTCTAAGGAATGAGGAGGGACGCTCAGTTGTGCGGTCTTCTGATCGGAGGATGGAATTTGTTGCGGTTGCGATGCCATAACATTGGGTTACTTCAAGTTAAAATTGCGCCCTATGATACCGCAAATGGCAGGGTGATTTAAGCAAAAAACGGTAATTTTGCGCCAAATCGTGCTGGAAATTCAGGTTTTAAATCAAACCATAATGAAATCAATGACTTAGATGTGTTTTTAGGAAAAACGTCAAAAAACTAAGGGGCGTTTTAAATATGAAGGGAAACAAACAAAAATGGGACGACCTAAGTCGCCCCATTGGCTATATCCATTAATCTTTCAAGGATTGAATTTTGGCAATTACATTGCTGGTGGAACAGCCATTTTCAAAATTCAGCACCTTGACTTCGCCACCATTAGCTAACACTTCTTGGCTACCGGCAATTTCATTCGGTTGGTAGTCGCCGCCTTTCACCAATAAATCCGGTAAAATTTCACCAATTAAACGCTGTGGCGTATCTTCACTAAATGGCACCACCCAATCCACCGATGCCAAGCCGGCTAATACTGCCATACGCGCCGCTAAATCGTTAATCGGACGAGACTCACCTTTTAAGCGTTTCACCGAGTCGTCGGAATTCACGGCAACAATCAGGCGATCCCCCAATTTACGCGCATTTTCTAAATAAGACACATGACCCGGATGCAAAATATCAAAACACCCGTTGGTCATTACGATTTTCTCGCCACGCCCTTTGGCTTGTGCAATCACATTTTTGAGTTGGGCTTCACTCATCACGCCGAAACCGCTGTCAGCACGACCATGAATCGCATTTTCTAATTCCACCGTTGAAACCGTCGACGTTCCTAATTTACCCACCACAATACCGGCTGCCACATTGGCTAAATAGCAGGATTCCTCATAGGAACGACCATCAGCTAAGGCAGTAGCTAATACACTAATCACAGTATCGCCGGCGCCGGTTACATCAAACACTTCTTTGGCAACAGTCGGTAAATGATACGGTGGTTGATTTGGACGCAATAAGGTCATGCCTTTTTCCGAACGAGTCACCAACAACGCGCTTAAATCAATATCGGCAATTAATTGCAAACCTTTGTCAATAATCTCCTGTTCGCTTTCGCAGCATCCCACTACTGCCTCAAACTCCGACATGTTTGGAGTTAACAGGGTGGCACCACGATAGCGTTCAAAATCCGTTCCTTTCGGATCGATTAACACCGGCACCTTCGCTTCACGGGCGATTTGGATCATTTGTTGTACATCAGCCAACGTGCCTTTACCGTAATCAGAAAGAATTAACGCACCGAAATTTTTAATCTCATTAGCCAGTTTGCTCAGCAATTCCTCGCATCGCACGTTATTAAAATCTTCTTCAAAATCCAAACGTAACAATTGTTGATGACGAGATAAGATGCGCAATTTGGTAATTGTCGGATGGCTTCCCAAGGCCACAAAATTGCAATCAATTTTTTGCTTTTGCAATAATGCGCCCAATGCATTGCCCGCTTCATCGCGACCAATTAAACCGAGTAATTGCACCGGCACATTCAGCGAAGCGATATTCATCGCCACGTTTGCCGCACCACCTGCGCGTTCTTCGCTCTCCTGTACCCGTACCACCGGCACCGGTGCTTCCGGAGAAATTCGATTGGTTGCGCCAAACCAATAACGGTCGAGCATCACATCGCCTAACACCAACACTTTTGCCTGTTTAAAATCCGCTGAATATTGCGCCATTTTGCACACTCTCTCTAACAATCAAAAAATTGGCGGCGATTTTACCACAACTAAAAATTGCGATAAACTACGCCCCGATGTTTAAGGGATGAATTATGAAAAACGTAAAACAACCGCAATTTCAATGGTCTTTTCTAGCCCCTCGATATTGGGTGCTTGGTTTTGGATTGTTCTGTTGGCGGCTGCTTTTACTGCTTCCCTATCCTGTTTTACGCCACATCGGCAACGCCTTAGGGCGTTTGTTTTCCCGTCTAAAAATTGGCCGTCGGCGTGCCGCCATTGCCCGCCGCAACCTTCAATTATGCTTTCCTGAAAAATCTAGCGAAGAACGCGAAGCAATTCTGCAACAAAATCTACAAGCCGTTGGTATGGCCATAATTGAAACCGGTATGGCTTGGTTTTGGTCTGATGCCAGAATCAAAAAATGGTCAAAAATTGAAGGACTGGATTACCTGAAAAACAATGCTGAAAAAGGAATTATTCTAGTCGGGGTACATTTTCTAACCCTTGAGCTTGGTGCCCGCATCCTTGGCTTAGCCCATCCTGGAGTCGGGGTCTATCGCCCAAACGATAATCCGCTATTCGATTACATCCAATATCGCGGCCGCATACGTTCTAATCGCGCCCTACTCGATCGTAAGGATTTACGAGGAATGATCAAAGCCTTACGGCATGGGGAAACCATTTGGTATGCGCCGGATCATGATTATGGCCGTAAAAATGCCGTGTTTGTCCCCTTCTTTGCGGTGCCTGAAGCAGCCACTACCACCGGCAGTTATTATTTGCTGAAATCAGTACCGCAAGCGGCAGTGATTCCATTTGCACCGTTACGTAATGAAGATGGTTCAGGTTATACGGTGAGTATTTCTGCTCCGGTTGATTTTACTGATTTAGATGAAGAAACGGCCATTGCAGCGCGCATGAATCGCGTGGTGGAAAAGGAAATTCTGAAAGGCGTGGCACAATATATGTGGCTGCACCGTCGTTTTAAAACCCGTCCAACGGAAGATATGCCATCCCTATACTAAACGTGACATATAAACGCCCCTTTCAATTACAGAGTTTTAACTGAAATCCAATATAACCCATTGATTTTATTGACAATCAATAAAATTGGGGCATAAAGGACATTTTTTAGGCTTTACACCAATAAATAGCCCAATTCACAATCACACTCTAGGCTTTTAAGATGTTCGTTAAGCAATAAAAAAGTGAGGTCAATTTTAAGAGGTTTTAAAACTCCTGGAAAATTGACCACACTTTCAACTTAAAACTCTAAGCGCTGTGTTAAGCCTTCTTCGGGTTCTTGACTTCGGAAAATCAGCCATAACCTCAGCACATCAATCATAATTCCACGGGGTAAAGTGAGATAAAGTGATTCCTCTTCTTGGGCAAAGAGAAAATAAAAATTCACTTCATCATTCATCACCTCAACACCCCAAGAATTGGAAGAAATATCCGCTTCTTGAATTGTATCATCCGTCAAAATTGCCAATGAATGATCTAAAAAAGAGAAATAATTTGGGCCACCCATTGGATCATTCAAATAGCCGGTTAATGGATTTAATTGGTGATTTTCCTCTAAATGGCAAGTTGGAATAATTTGCCCTTTATGCTGAATATACGTAAAAATAAGTTTCATCTTCACTCCTGCTCAGCACTTGGAAAAGCCGTGACGACAGGATAGGTATAACCTTCTATACGTACGCCTGAATTTGAAATGCCAACCCACATACCCTCGGCCTTACGAATAGGATCTAAATCATCTACTTGATTCATATAAGCAGAATTAATTTCAACTTTAATACGATCTGCCGTCCACGTTTGGGGAAACATCAAGGTCTCCCCATTATTATTGGTCTTCACAATATATTGATTAGTTTCACTATCAAAAGCGGAAATCTGTGCAAGATATACGCCATTTGGATAAGTGTATAATATCCGATCAACACGTATATTGCCTAAGGCGGAATGTCCACCAATCATGACTGTCATTTATAAACATCCTCTGAATCAATAATTTCTATGTAGTCCGGATCTGGTATTGGTTTTTGTATGAACGCCAACCATCTTTCTAAAAGATAAGTTAGTTTCTTACGAGGTATTAAATACTCTGTATGCTCGCTTTCATCATCAATTTCATCGCATTTATCTATAAGATCGAAACCCAATTTCACCCTATTATGATCGATAAAGGCATCAAAAGCTTCCGTGCCGATATATTCCCATGTGAGTTCTAAATTTTTTAAGTCATCTAAAACAAGGCGAACAATATTTATCTCATTTAATGTTGATATATATGTAGTTATAACACTTGAATCAAATAACGAATCCTTAGTTGCACAGATAGGAGCTAGCTTGCCAAAAGAATCATAATATCCAAATTCAACTATCATTATTGTCCCCTTACCGGATAAACGGTTGATATATTTCCCTTCTTATCGAAGAACCACTCAACTTCAACACCAGATCGTGTTGTTCCCACCCATTTTCGCTCTCCTTCTTTAGATATACCGGCTATCGCTTTCGCAGCATCGCGCACCTTGGTGCGTTCTTCTGAGCTGAGTTAATAGTGCAAGGCAGACATAAAGCCTGTCCCTACAAGCTCATCTGTTTAATTCCAAATAATTTTCTAATGAATATGGAATTGTAGGGACAGGTTTTATACCTGTCCTTTACCTGACATTATGCCTTAGCTACTGGCAAATAAACTTAAAACACATCATATACGCTCCTTCATTTTCAGGAGTTTTTCTAAAAACACTACCTAACACATTGATTTTATTAGAGATATATTAAAATCGGGCATAAAGGACATTTTTAATGCGATTTTGGGATTGAAATTGAATCAAAACAATTTTTATTGTTACTCATCACCAATAAAAAAAGAAATGCCCAATGTGACATTTCCTTTTTTATTTTTAATAGTCATTAAAGTGTTAGTTCATCCACTGATTTCCCAAAGCTAGGCAGAAAAACCTGTAGAAAATATTCCATTTCATCGCTATGCCATTGCTCCATCAAATCCTCTAAACGGAGTTTGGCACTTTTAAATTCTAAATTGCCATGCTCCAACTCAAACTGAGCTTTGATATAAGCACACAATAAATCCGCCTGTTTTACAATGTGTTTTTCCTCCACACTAAATTGTGTGCTATCCAAATAAGGCCCGAAACTCTGCTGTAATTCCTGCGGCAGCAAACTGAGCAAATGCAACTCGGCTGCTGCTTCAATCTCCTTATAGGCATGGGTAATTTCAGCATTGAAATACTTGATTGGCGTTGGTAAATCCCCGGTAAAAATTTCCGAAGTATCGTGGTACATCGCCTGTACAGCAATCCGTTCGGGGTTCACCGTACCGCCGAAAAAACGGTTTTTGATAATCGCCAATGCCTGTGCAACAAAGGCCACTTGCAGACTATGCTCGGCTAAATTTTCTGGCTCGATGTTACGCATCAACGACCAACGCTGAATCAAACGAAGACGATCTAAACAGGCAAAAAAGTGACTGGTTTTAATTTCCACAACGTTTCCTAATTTGACGGTAATTCTTCAATAACTACCGGCAATTCATAAGTCTGACCAAATCGGGAAATAGTGACGCGCACTTCAGTATTTGGCTTAGTATCACTGACAATTTGCATCATCTGGCGGGCAGAAATACCTTTTTGCTGATTCAATGCCAGTATCACATCTCCTGACTGAATACCCGCTTTGGCTGCCGGACTTTCCGGTCTAACACCGGTCACCATAATACCTTGCTCATTGCTACCGCTGATATCACTCTGTACACCAAAATAGCCACGAATCACTCGTCCATCGCGCATGATTTTGTGCAATACATCATTGGCAATATCCATCGGAATGGCAAAATTTAAACCTTCAGCGATTTCATTGGCTGTTTTTCCAATACTTAAGGTACTGATTCCCACTAATTCACCGGCCGAATTGATTAATGCACCGCCGGAATTACCTCGATTGATCGAAGCATCCGTTTGGATAAAGTTTTGGCGGCCAACGGACTCACCTACCGCATTACGTCCCACGGCACTAATAATCCCTTGGGAAACACTTTGTCCTAAGTTATATGGATTCCCAATAGCTAATGCGACATCGCCAACATGTACTTGGCGATTTTTATTTTGTGGAATAGTGGATAGATTATCGGCTTTGATTTTAAGCACGGCCAAGTCCGTCAAATTATCGGAACCAATTAAACTGGCTTCATAAATATTGCCGTTTTGTAGCGCCACGACGATTTGATCAGCATTTTGAATAACGTGTTTATTGGTGAGAATATAACCATCCTTCGTCATAATAACCCCCGAACCAAGGTTGTTTACGGCTAACTGGTCGCTATCGTTAATACTGGCGGAAGAAAAGGAACGGTTATACACATTTACTACGGCGGGTGAAGCAATACGCACGGCTTCTTTAAAAGACATAATGTCATTGTTGGTTAACAGGCCGTTAAACCTCGGTAAAGCAAATAAAATAATTGCCGCAGCAACTAAGCCCCAAAGGGCCGGATAAATATATTTTTTAAGCATTGTCGTATCGTTGATAAATTAATTTAAGATCATCGGCAATTTGTTCGATATCAATTAAACGCCATAAGGGGGCATCGGCCAAACGCTGTAAATGTGGTAGGTGACATAAGCCACGGGCGCTATCACCTAATAATTTAGGCGCGACATAAAGGAGCAACTCATCCACCTGATTTTGTTCAATCAAACTGCCCGCAAAATTAGCGCCTGCCTCCACCCAAAGACTGTTAATCTGGCGCTCGGCTAGGCTGTGCATCAGTTGCGCCAAGGTAAAACCTTCAGGCAATAATAACTCCCCACAAAATGCCGGAAAGCCGCTCATATCACGCGCTTGACTGCTCACCAACCAAACAGGAGAGTGCGTAGCAAATAGGCGATGCTGTGGTGTTACCCGATGCTGAGAATCTAAAATTACCCGTACCGGTTGGCGCACCTGAGATTCAGGGTAACATTCCCGCAGTTCTGGTGGAAAATCAGCCCAACGGACATTCAATGCGGGATCATCCGCCAATACTGTTGCAGACGTAGACAAAATTGCCGAAACCATCGCGCGATGATGCTGTACATCCGCTCGCGCAGCCGTTCCGGTAATCCATTTACTTTCGCCATTAGCCATTGCCGTGCGACCGTCAAGACTCATAGCTAATTTTAATTGTACAAAAGGCCGAGCATATCGCATGCGGCTTAAGAAGCCTCGATTTAATGCCTCAGCCTGTTCGCCCAAGAGTCCTACTTGACATTCAATTCCGGCTTCTTGCAACATTTGAATCCCTTTTCCGGCCACCAACGGATTAGGATCGAGCATTGCCGCAACCACGCGGCGCACTCCTGCCTCAATTAAGCCTAGCGCACAGGGCGGTGTTCTACCATAATGGGCACAAGGTTCTAAGGTCACATAAGCGGTCGCGCCCTGTGCAGCAACTCCTGCATCGGCTAAAGCTATGCGTTCGGCATGCGGTAAGCCGGCTTTTGCATGAAATCCCCGCCCCACAATTGCGCCATCTTTGACTAAAACGCAGCCGACCGCTGGGTTAGGTGTTACGGTATATTGGCCTTGTTTCGCCAGGGCAATGGCTTGTTGCATGAAGTTATGATCGGCGCTAGAAAAAATGGAGGTTGGCATAATCAATCCTTTAAGTTTTCAATTTCCTTAGTGAATTGATTAATATCATCGAAGCTTAAATACACGGAAGCAAAACGGATGTAGGCAACTTTATCTAAAGTTTTAAGTTCATTCATTGCCAACTTGCCGACCACTTGGCTGGAAACTTCCCGTTCACCGGTAGCTCGTAATTGAATGATAATATGGCTAATAGCTTTCTCCACATCATCGGCACTGACCGGCCGTTTTTCAAGGGCATGTTGAATACCGCGGCGTAATTTATCTTCATTAAAAGCTTCCCGCGAACCATCACTTTTAATGATTTTTGGTACCACAAGTTCCGCACTTTCGAAGGTAGTAAAACGTTCGTGGCAATTTCCACATTCGCGGCGGCGGCGAACTTGATAACCATCGGACACCAGGCGGCTATCAATCACCTTAGTTTCTTCGGTGGCACAAAATGGACAACGCATAATTTTCCTTTTGGATGAAACAAGAATAAAAATAACGGACTAATCCGTTCAATAAATAAAGCATGGCTATCTTAGCAAAAAATCATGGGTTTGACGATCGCTGCGTAAGTCTCCCTAAGCCTTACTTTTGCAACATGTTGGCAAACCATTGCTGCATTTGCTGCAATAAATGCTCAATATTTTCATCTTTAGAAAAAAATTGAGTTTGCCCCAATAAACGTCGCCAATAGGGATCATTTTCCGCCAAGGACGCTAACTCTGATGTAAATTTCTGTTGAATATCCTGTTGCCCGATAAGCGATAAGTATTTAGAAATATTTTCCGTCGGAATCGGTAACGGTTGGTAGGCTGCCCGGCAAAACCCATCTAGGTAAATTTTTAGTTGAAATAAAGCCTCTTCCTTGGAGATTGATTTAAAACCTATGGGATTAACTTTATCTTTTACGAACAATAGCGGTGTTGGAGCATCCTCACGATGCTGTAATTGCAGTAAATAATAAATCCAAGGACGTACCCGATAACGTTCCTTATCATTCGCAAAATACCAAATGACACATTGTTTTTGTTCCCCTAACAAGGAACTCAATTGCCCGGTTAAACGGAATGTTCCAAATTCTCCTGCAAGCTCAAGATCAATATCTTCATGAGCGGGTTCCAATGCTCGATAATCGGCAATCTTATTTTTAAACTCTTGCACCTGTTTGATAGTCTTCTCTGCATAGACCGAAGCAAAACCGCCCCTTGGTAATATACCTTTGATTGCCTGACGAGTAAAAAAGTCATCAAACTCCTCTTCTGATAAATCAAGCAACTGATTATTAAGAGAATAATTATCTAATCCCGATAATTGGAAATTTTCATGATCAGCAATTTGTTCATCCTCTTCTCTGAAATACACACCAAGGCGTCGTTCAAAGAAAAATTTTAACGGGCGTTCAACAAAACGAATCAAATCCTCAATCGCTATTTCATCAAAAGGCTCAATTTCAGCAAAAGGTACGATGAACTCATGCTCGGTTATGTCGCCCTGGGCGAGCGGCAACCATTTTGCTGCAAAACTTTGTTGTTGCGGATTTTGCAGATCAAAATTTTGTGCAGAAAAAGCGGTCATCGCCTGTGTTTGTACTAGGGCCGCATTGGTTTGTAGTCCTCGTTGCAAATAGCTTAATAACTGATTAACCAAAACCGATGGCTCCTGAGCCTGATTATCAATAATCGAACTCCCGATATAGCTAAGATAAAAATAATCGCGGGCGGAAAGTAGAGCTTCTAAAAATAAATAACGATCATCCTCTCGACGTACCCGATCTCCGCGCATATGATGATATTGCATTAAATCAAAACTATTTGGGCTTTGTTGGCGTGGATAATCAGCATCATTCATACCTAACAGGCAAACGACTTTAAAAGGAATAGCGCGCATTGGTAAGAGCGTACAGAAATTCACTTTTCCTGCTAAAAAACGTTGATTATTAGGGATTTCCGCAAGCTGAGCGGTCAAGACGTCAGCGACCACTTCCGCACTAATTAGTAAATCAAAATGCACATCGGCCAAGGTTTCGCTAAAGTGATTAATACAATCCTGCAGATAAAACAAGCTATCGGCATTCTCTCGGCTTACACTAAAGAAAGTATCCAACAAGCTCAGTAGATGGGACTGCCATTGTTCAATGGTAAAATCTTGTTGTAGGGTGCAATGCCATGCGGCTAAGTGCTGAAAAAACGCGGCGAGTCCGCCAACTAATTGGCCTTTTAAACCCAAACTGCCATCTAACCCCAGGCTTTCCCCCCAAACACCATGCTCTTCACGCATCGCAAAACCAAGGCTCATGCGTTCCAAACCGGCCTGCCACGCATTGAAATTAATCCCGCCGTCATTTTTTTCCACCCCAAAACGAATGCCTGCATCTGCAACCCATTGGCGAATTTGTGGTAGATCATTTAATCCGATAGAAAATTGTTCACGTATTGCCGGCACATCCAGTAAGGCTAAAATATCTTCGGCTGCAAAACGGTTTTCCTTAAAATGTAGCAAGCTTATCAAGGTTGCCGCCAACACATCATTATCTGCTAAGCGGTTATCAGAAATGGAAAAAGGAATTGCCGTTTTTTCATCATTCACTTGCCCAAATACTGCTTGAATATAAGGGGTATATTGATTGATATCAGCGACCATCACCACCACGTCTTTGGGGGTAATCCACTCCTCTTGCGGTTTGGACGCATTTTGATTAAATAAACCTAATAAATAATCATGCAAGACTTCCACTTCTCGCATCGCACTATGACAAGAATTAAAGGTTAAAGAGCGATCCTGAGCCGAGCTTAACAGCGGACCTTCCATCAAATTGAGGATCTGATTTTGAATTTGTCCTAACAATGAATTCGGCTTAAATTCTCGATAGGTTTCCAAACTATGCCCGATTACTCTGCCATCCTCCTGACTAAGGCTATATAGAAAATCCCGTCCCATTTTTCCCCAAGCAGATAACAACCGATTACCAGAACCAATCGCCGCCGTAGGCGGTGTATTCAGTACCTCGCCCTGGCTTACTTCAGCCCAATACTCCCGACAAGGATTATTAAAGAAGAAGTGAACATCGATACGCTTCGCCAACGCCTGTAACAAGCTAAAATAGGCGCCCGGCAGTGCCGGAATACCAAATACAAAAATGCGCTCCGGTAATCGCATCGGTGCATCACTTGCACAAAGAGCTAAAAATTGTCGATTTAATTCAGCACGATGAGCCACCTGGGAACCCAGGTCCTGCTGACAATCAGCGATCAATGCCCGCCATAAAATCCCCTGCCAGCAAATACTACCGACCAATTGTTCCACGGATATATTTTGAGCTACATATTGTTGATTTAGGATCGCTTGTTGGATCCGCTCATCCTGGTGATGTTCCCAGGCTGTAATCCAATCAGGGCGATACACCAAATATTGGTCGAACAAATCTGCAATTTTAGCGCTTAATTGATACAGCTTCTGCTGTTCCGATTGAGGCGATGCCGCCAGATAATGATTAAGGGCAGCAAATTGAGGTTGATGCAAGAACTTAGGAATTAAACGCATCAAGCGCCAAGTCATTGCTGTTTTATTAAATGGATTCTGCGCAGTGACATTGGGAAGATTGTCAGCATAAAGTTGCCAAATAAAACTGGCAGGTAACGGAAAAGTAAAATTCGCTGCAACACCACGCTTTTGTGCAATAGCCATCTGTAGCCACTGTGCCATTCCCGGACTCTGCACCAAAATAACTTCTTGGCTAAAGGGATCATCTAACGGAAAGGTATTTTCCAGTAAGTGAAGAAGGGTTTCTTTTTGTTGTTCGGGTTGATTGGAATAATAGGTGATAAACATGGCAAATTAGACGGCTGAATAATAGTGCTATTCTACCGATTTTTAAAGCGAAATTCACCCAAGGGATACTTCACCATTACATCATCCGATGTACAGCTGATTTGAAAATCAATGGAATTTTCGCGTAAGGCATTTTCGCAGCGCATCCCGGCCCAACGGCGATTCAGTTGGTTTTCAGCGATTTCAATCGCTTGATTATGCTGATAACGACGCATTGCCTCATAATTTAATCCACTACTCCAACGACTAAACAATAAGATCAAAAATGCCGAAATTGCTAACGCATACAACAACCCTAATAAACCATGCCCCGACATAAGCTTAATCTTTAACATCATAATCAATCCAACTCCGCGCCAAACGATGCCAAGCTCCGTAAGACAGTGCTTTTACTGTTTTTGCATGATAAGCATATGCTGCCTGCGCATTCACCTGCAATGCACCGCCGGTGATAATCGAACCGCGAAAGGTACCTTTACCACTTAATTCAAAATCCTGTTCGGCCAAAATGATGCCATATACCTCACCATTTAGCCGGGTGTATCCCTTATTACGTGGAAACCAATAGATTTGCGGTGTTGCTGTCGGTTCCAAGTATAGAGGTGCATTGACAAAAGCTGCTGGTTCGGCCAACAGTTGGGTTACCGTCACAAATTGTTTTAGTTCACCAATATGACCTTTCTTGGTTATCGGCTTTTTAAAAAGCGCCTTTCGTTCGCACCAAATATAATGCAATGGTGCATCACTATAGCGAGCATTCCCAACAATCTCTATGCGCTGAGTAAGCTCATTTTCAGCCCCTATACCAAGACAGGGATCGCTCTTCGTATCAGCCGACTTGTGCTGCAACTCCCAAAAGGAATCCATATAATCTGAGCGTAACGCACTTTGTTGACGTAAATAAGCAAGATTATCCTCAGCAAACAACAACGCTAACGTTAACCAGGCTGCTAAAATAATTAATACGCTTAAGCTGACAATTCCTCTTTTCATGGAGCATCTCCATTCAACAACGGAACGACTACGGCACTTTCATAAACGAGCTTGGGATGACTACGCAGACTCCCCTTAATACGAATTTCAAGGAGGTGATTTTCTATAACCCAATGGCTAGAAAAATGGTTAATTTCAATTTTCTTCGGATCAAATAAATTATTCCAACGTCCTGCTGAACTGCAACTTTTACTATCAAGAAAATCCCGACACCGATCACCGCTACAGCTATCCCAATCACTTTCTAAACGGGTTTTGAGTTGTAAATTTTTGTTTTCCAGGCGATAACCGATTAAATCCTCTCCGGTATTCTTCGCAATATTGCGTTTTCCTCGAACACAGCCCTCAAGGCTCGGGCTTCCAACACAACCATCTTGTTGGCGATCATAAAAAAATAAGAGGCAATTATCGGCAAGCGTCACATAATTTTGTCGCTCATCCAAATTAAATAAGGCCAAATTACTCTTTAAGGTATTTTTCGGTGCTGCACGAAATCCACTACGCCGCAATTCTTTAGCAATTAATCGAATAGTATGCTGCAATTCATTCTGTAATTCCAAACGAGCCGACCATTGTTGTTGAGCCCCCAAAATGCGGCTATAAAAATGACTCATAGCTAAAAGCAACAACACCGATAAACTCAAAGCAATCATTAATCCCAATAAACTCTGACCTTTATACATTCGTCCTCCTAAGCACAAGCACCAGCGGCTTCATCTCCCATACTTAGGCGATAATTAGCAAAACTAAAAATCACTTTTTGCTCACCAAGTTGTAAACGGAAACAGGCAGCCTTTTCGCTATGACGAACGCTATTGAGACGGGTAATCTCCTGCGGATACAAACTGTTGGCCGATAAATTGACTTTGCCCTTTTGTCGTGGATAAAAAAATTGAGCGTAAAGTTCTGTCGGACAATGGTTTTTTTGCAAACAATTACAGCGATGTGATGCATTGGCTAGCTGCAAAGTAAAACACCAATCCGCCGTCACTGGATCCCGATTAGCCAACAACACCCAAGTCCCCGATGAATTTTCCGCCCGATTGAATGCCGCCTGTAAAAAATAATAAAGACGCTGTTGTTCCTGCGCTAACAACCAAGCATCATTCAGCTGCCATAAGGGTTTACTAAGCATTAATACCCAACTAATTAACAATAGCACCAACAAACTTTCCAATAAGGTCACGCCTTTTTTCATCACACCTCCCGGTTTATCGAAACAACTTAACGATGTCCCAACCAAGCGACAAGGAATAAAATAAAATCTACGATAATCCGCACAACATACGGGAAATCCCTGTGAAAAAGCGGGTAATAATGATTTTCGGCTGGCTATTTAAGAAAAGCTGTTTATAATAAGCGCCCTCTTACTTTGTTCTTTTACACCCGGTGGAACTATGCATCCAATGTTAAATATCGCTATTCGTGCGGCACGAAAAGCGGGCAATGTAATTGCTAAAAATTATGAACGCCGCGATGATATCGAAACCCAACGCAAAGGCATTCACGACTACGTCACCAGCGTTGATAAAGCCGCTGAAGCGGAAATCATCGAAATCATCCGTAAATCCTATCCTGAGCACACAATTATTAGCGAAGAAGCCGGCGCTCTCGCTGGCCAAGATGGCGATGTGCAATGGATCATCGATCCCTTGGATGGCACCACCAATTTTGTGAAAGGACTACCACATTTTGCCGTTTCCATCGCGATCCGCGTGAAAAACCGCACCGAAGTGGGCGTTGTTTACGATCCTATCCGCAATGAATTATTCACCGCTGTTCGTGGTGAAGGCGCCAAACTCAATGAATTACGTTTACGCGTTGACAATAAACAGGAACTCAACGATGCCATCATCGCCACCGGTTTTCCATTTAAACAACCGCAACGTATGCCAACTCAATTTGCCATCATGCAACATTTGATTGAAGACTGTGCCGATTTTCGCCGCACCGGTTCTGCTGCGCTAGATCTGTGCTATGTAGCTTCAGCGCGAGTGGACGGATATTTTGAAATGGGCTTGAAAGCTTGGGATTGCGCAGCAGGCGAACTCATTGCACGTGAAGCCGGCGCATTGGTTTGCGAACTTGACGGTGGCCATAGCTATTTACGCAGCGGTAATATCGTCGCCGCACCGGCCCGCGTACTAAAAGAAATGTTAGCTAAAATTCAGCCTTGCCTACCGCAAAGCGAATAATTTGCTAATAATAAGATTTTTCAATCAACCATAATAAAATCAATAACTTAGACTCGATTTTCAAGAAAACTCTGAAAAAAGAGGGAGCGTTTAAAACACTCCCTCTTTTTTATTGGCCAATATCTGTATATTTGTAATCCCCTCAAAAAAGCAGGCTGTACCAATTAATCCTTCAGAATATCAACCAACAGTGGATTCACTACATTGGCATAATCCCGCGTATTAAGAATAATCGAACGCTCCAAGGTACCGGCATTAAAGGCCAATTCATCATAACGGGAAAGTAATGTCGGATCGGCAATCAATAGCAAATCAGGATGAAAACTAAACGGAGGGATCGCACCAAAAACACAATCGGTTAAGGTTTCCACCTCCGCCGGGCTGGCAAGCGAAGCTTTGCTACCACCTAAGTGTGCCGCAACTTTGCTTAAATCCGCTTGCTGATCCGCCGGTAAAATCGCCAAAATCGCCTGCTTAACCCCATTCCCCTTCACTTTACATACTAAAGCCTTTGCGCCTTGTCCTAAGGCGGTTCCTCGAATCTTGGCAACTTCCTCGGATTTTCCTGCCGTAGGATGCTCCACCACGCGATAGCGCGCATGCTGCGCCTCTAAAAGCGCTATCAATTTTTCAAAGGTTTGTGCTGACATCTATATTCCCTAATCAATAATTTGGATTATGCGAAAAAGCATAAGTCGTCTAATTTTTCATTTTTAAACCATATCTAATAAAATCAATTACTTACGATTGATTTTAGCCGAAATGTTGATTTTCGGTAGGGCGTTTTCAATCCATTATTAGCTGAGTCGCCCGACCAACTCTTCAACAAAGGCCAAACGTTCCTTATTTTCCAACAGCGGTTTCACAAATTTAAATTTAAGCGGTCCATCAAACCGATAGACGATTGGATTTTGTTGAATTAATTGAATTAATTTCTCCGCATCAACCTGAGCATTGGCGGCAAATTCAATAAATCCCCCCTGCGCGCCGGCATCGATTTTCACAACTTTCAGCGGTGTCACCGCCAACCGCATCGCAGCAATAGCAAACAGATTTTGTGCGGCTTCCGACAAGGCACCGAAACGGTCGATCAATTCCACCTTCAATTCATTTAATTCGTCTTTGTTTTCCGCTGCGGCAATTCGTTTATAGAATGAAAGACGCATATTCACATCCCCCAAATAGGCTTCCGGTAACAAGGCCGGTAAACGCAATTCGATTTCCGCCTGTTGTTGGGTCAGCTCTTCTAAGGACGGTTCTCGTCCTTCTTTCAGAGCCTTCACTGCGGCATCTAACAATTCCATGTAGAGCGAAAATCCGATACTTTCGATCTGTCCGCTTTGCTCATTACCTAATAATTCACCGGCACCACGAATTTCCAAATCGTGGGTCGCCAAAATAAACCCAGCACCGAGGTTATCCAAACTTTCCAAGGCCTCTAAACGACGCTTGGCATCTTTCGTCATGAGTTTTGGATTTGGAGTAAGCAAATACGCATAAGCTTGATGATGGGAACGCCCAACCCGTCCACGCAACTGGTGTAACTGAGCTAAACCAAAATTATCTGCCCGTTCGATGATCATAGTATTCGCGGTCGGCACATCAATCCCGGTTTCAATAATGGTGGAACAGACCAACACGTTATAACGCTGATGATAAAAATCACTCATCACCCGTTCCAATTCACGTTCACGCATTTGTCCATGGCCGATAATAATGCGCGCTTCCGGCACCAGTGTGGCTAAATTTTCCGCTGCATTATCAATACTTGCCACATCATTATGTAAATAATATACCTGACCACCGCGTAAAATTTCCCGTAAAATAGCCTCCCGCACCAACAAATCGTCTTTTTGTCGCACAAAGGTTTTAATGCTAAGACGACGCGCCGGTGGTGTGGAAATAATCGAAAGATCACGAATGCCATTCATCGCCATATTCAAAGTGCGCGGAATCGGTGTTGCGGTGAGGGTGAGAATATCGATATTGGCGCGCAATTGTTTGATTTTTTCTTTCTGTCCAACACCAAAGCGATGCTCTTCATCGATAATCAATAAGCCAAGATCATGAAAATGAACATCGGGTTGTAATAACTTGTGGGTTCCGATCAGAATATCTACTTTGCCATTGGCAACATTTTCCAATACCTGTTTCTGTTCTTTAGCGCTTTTAAAACGGGATAACACTTCCACATTCACCGGCAAATTAGCAAAACGATCTTTAAAATTATCGTAATGTTGTTGTGCCAATAAGGTCGTTGGCACTAATACCGCCACCTGTTTGGAGTTCATCACCGCCAAGAAGGCAGCCCGCATCGCCACTTCGGTTTTACCAAAGCCGACATCGCCACATACCAAACGATCCATAGCCTTCGGTTGGCACATATCGGAAATCACCGCATTAATTGCCATTTGTTGGTCATAGGTTTCTTCAAATGGGAAAGTTGCAGCAAATTGTTGATATTCATCACGCGGATAATTAAAGGCAAAGCCTTTTTTAGCCTCTCGCTGAGCATACACATCCAATAGCTCGGCAGCCACATCCCGAATTTTCTCGGCGGCTTTCTGACGGGTCTTCACCCAGGCTTCATTACCTAATTTATGTAATGGCGCACTTTCATCGCTTCCCCCCACATAGCGACTAATCAGATGTAATGAACCGACCGGCACATACAACTTGGACTCATTGGCATAATTCAGTAGCAAATATTCTGCAGCAATGCCACCCGCATCTAAAGTGACCAAACCGCCGTAACGTCCCACCCCATGATCCAAATGCACTACCGGTTGACCTATTTTTAATTCGGCTAAATTGCGCACTAAGGTATCGGGATTGACGCTTTTTCGTTTATCACGCGCGCGTTGCTGCACTCGTTCACCTAAAATTTCATTCTCCGTTAACAGCGCCAATGCGGTCGGTTGATTATCCGTTGGTTCAATAATAAATCCCTGTTCCATGGCGCTAATCCATAGCGCATATTTCTCCGCAAGAGCAGCAGTTGGGTGAAGCACACTTTTCGGCTTGAGTTTTAACGGCGCTAACAAATCCAACAAGGTTTCCCGTCGCCCTTCGGTTTCTGCGCAAAATAACAAATTGCCACGAAAACTTTCGACAAAATGACGCAATTGAGCTAAGGGTTCTTTCTGATTAGATTGCAAGGTCAAAGGTGGCAAGGAGGCTAACGGTAAATTCTGTTTAGCCGCACTACGACGAACCTTTTCCGGGCTCAGGGTTATTTTCGGATATTGTTTGAGCTGTCGGTTGAGCTCATCAATCCGCAACCAAAGTCGTTCCGGGGGCAGTAATGGGCGCATCGGATCAGCCTTACGTTGCTGATAGCGATTAGAGGCATCTTGATAAAAACGTTCCGCCTGTTCAATATTCGCCAGCATATCAATAAACAGAGTTTGCTCAGGTAAATAATCAAATAAAGTCGCCATTTCCGCAAAAAACAACGGTTGCCAATATTCGATTCCGGACACTAAAGTGCCCTTGCTAATTTGCTGATAAATATGTTCCGCATCACGACGAATTTCACCAAATGTCTCGCGAAATTGACTACGGAAGAATTCAATTCCTTTCTCATCTATTGGAAATTCATGAGCTGGTAATAATTGGATAGAAGGAATTTCGGCTGAAGTACGCTGAGTATCCACATCAAAGGTACGAATCGAATCAATTTCATCATCAAAAAAGTCTAAACGATAAGGTGTGCTACTCCCCATTGGGAAAAGATCTAAAATCGCTCCGCGCACGGCATATTCACCATGCTCCAATACCTGTTCTACCGCTCGATAGCCGGCTGCTTCCAACTGTAAACGCATTTTATCGATGACTAAGCGGTCGCCTTTTTTGATTAAAAGGACATTATGTTGCAGGAATTGTGGTGGACAAAGACGTTGCATCAATGTGCTAATCGGCAGAATCAAGATCCCTTGGCGACTATTTTGTAAATAAAATAAGGCACTCAACCGATTGGAAATAATATCTTGATGGGGAGAAAAGTTATCATAGGGCAATGTTTCCCAATCAGGGAAAAATTGCACCGTAAGTGACGATAATGCTTTAAGCACGCGAGTAAGCCGCTGGGCACTTTGGCTATTTGGTGTAACAACTACCGTTAACCCTTGATGGCGGCTAGCGGTTTCACTGATCACCAATGCATCGGCACTACCAATAATATTGCCTAGAGTCTTATGATCGGCAGCTGTATTAGGAATTTCAAAATCAAAAAAATAATGCTTCATACCACATTCAAAAAATGAAAAAGTTGTGTTTAGTTTAGCTTAATCCCCCATTTTTTGAAAGTTAGAATCTGTATAAAAAAACAGGCCTTCAGCCTGCTTTTTTATTATCTAAATCCTCTAACGGTGGATCTTTTTTTAAATTACCATCTTCATCAAATTCCACCTTCGGCATACAACTACGACAACCGCCCTTATCCAAGCCCAATTCCTTACAAAATTGGTCGTACGCCAGCCAAGCTCGTTTTAATAACCCCGGTTTACCTTGTTCTTGCACGCTGCTCCTCCAGATATTGCGCTATTTCCAAACGCAGTGATTTTAAGTGATTTTTCATCGGTGAGGGTAGTTTTTTTATAGCTAAAAATGTCGCAATTTTAGGTAAAGCCGTCTCTCCAGCTTTTGCCACTAAACGACGTAAAGCCGGTACAACAGATTCCAAGGGATAATAGGCAAAGGCAAAAGTGTCCAAATGTGTCCAGTCAATGGTCGTTAATTGCCAATCCTCCGGAAAGTGGAATTGTACCCGTAAAGGATGAAAAGAAAGAGCGATATCCCGTACAAAATAATCTGCAGCTTGTTGACACAGCGCCTTACCTGCCGGAGTAATGCCTTGTAGTGCGATTGCACTAAAAGTACCGGATGAAGCTTCTCGGTGTGCGCCTAAATGCACCAAAGTAAAACCATTATGACACCAGAACGCCGCCAATTCCGGCGAATAAGAAAAAGCAACCGATAAAAAATCTACCTCTGCTTGGGATTTAGCATAATCAAGTAGCCTAGAACCCAATCCCTTGCGTTGCCAATCCGGCAGTAACGCAATACGTGAAATACGCAATGAGCGCAAACCGCATGCCTGTGGCAAATGATGCTGTAAGCATAAGGCCTGTGCGGCTAAATTACCTTTTGGTCGTCTTTCTCCGCGCGCAATTGCTGTGATTAATTGCTCATCACATAAACCACCTTCTTCAAGCATCCAAAGCGCGCCTAAAAGAGCTTGTATTTGGTTCTCTAAAATAAAAAAACGTTGTCGCCGCCCATCTAATAAACGTCGTAAATCTAAAGGGGAGGTTCGATAATGGGCTATTGTCAAGAGTCCATAAAATACCTCAGGATGGCGGCTAATTTCTTGCTGTGTCATTTCTTTAAACAAAAGCACATCCTGTGGATTAAAGGCGTATTGAGGAAAGGTATCCTCCGCATTTAATAATAACAATTCCTCAATAAAGGCTTCCAGGGGATCATTAAGCGGCCAACGTAGTGGTTTATCTAAGGAAAGCGAAACAAAGGAACGTCCATATTGTTGCAGAATCCGTTGAAATTTTAAGGCAAAACCCCGCCCTGTTCCTTCATAACTATGAATCGTGGTGCTAAAAACAATATGTTTGAAATAGCGACTGAATAAGGCCAATTGAGGTAATGGAATCATCGCAGCCTCATCCACTAATAACCACGCATTATCGGCAAATCCCGGTGTTTTTTGCAGACTTTCGGCTAATGCATCCGGCGCAATAAAAGGTATCTGATGTTCACTAAAATGCTGCAGCGTGTTTACCGCATTTTTATTGGGAGCGGTTAAATAAATGGATTCATGTAATTGATTGGTCAGTAACCCCAATAATGCCGACTTACCCCGCCCACGCTTAGCGGTGAGCAAATAAATTTCTTTTTGTCGCCGTAAAATTTGTTCAAGCAAGGCCTGTTGCTCATCGGTGGCCTGTAGTGTATCTGTTGTGGTAGTCGCTGAAGGATTATCTGTTGCCCCATTTAAGCTATTTAGGACTGGTAATGGCGTCGTTTGCTGTACTGGATAAAAACCAAAGCGTTCTATCAAGCGTTTGAAATACAGCGCAAAGGTGGGCGAGGCTATCGCTGTCGACTCGCCAGCCCAACGTAAACTGTCTTGGTCTAGTCGAGACTCAAGCGAATGCCAAGACGGCAAACGTAAATATAATTTTCCCCCTTGCTTAATGGTTCCTGCGGCAATCGCTAAGGCTTCCAAATGAAAACCCGTACGGGCATCAAATTCAATGGCTGAAAATTCCTGCCCCAACAAATTGGCAGCCTGATTAAATGCGATTCCCTCTCCCCCGATTAATAAAACATCCTCATTGAATGGTCGGGGTTCATCAGAAAACAAAATAAGTAATTGACGGGGGTGCATCAGCTTGTCCGTAAATAATCCTGCAATTGTTGTATTTGCAACGGATATTGAGCTTGCAGCCAGTGAATGCGATCTTCCAACATCAACGCCCAACTCTCATCTATTTGTTGTAACTTTTGCGCGGTTTGCTGTAACAATAAACATCCCATAGATGCACAAGCACCTTTGATTTTATGAGCAATATCAGCCACTTCTTGTGCGTTATGCCCGGTTTGTAAATAATCCCGATACGCTTGTTGTAATTCTTCCAGATAAAGCGGCATTTGTTGTTGAAATAAACGCAAATTTTGTTCCATTTGCGTTTTTCCTAATAAATCAATTAGCTGCCGATTCAACTCATGGCTAGCAACGTTTGCATCAGATTCAACCGAAGAAAATTCAACATCATCAAAAAAACGGCTAAAGCATTGTTTGAGTTCGGCTACATCAAGTGGTTTACGTAATACCGCATCCATCCCCTGAATCTGATAATCCCGCTCGCTTTGCATGACATTGGCAGTAAACGCAATTAATGGTGGTAAATAATCGTAAACGCCCATTTCATAACGCTCACGCAAATATTGTGCAATCTCAAATCCCGACATATCGGGTAATTTAATATCCAATAGGATGAGGTCATAACTCTTTTGCTCAAATAAGCGAATAGCTTCCGCCCCATTGCGAGCAATCTCGACTTGCTGGCCTAATTTTTCTAAAGTTTTTTGTGCCACAATCACATTAAGTTCCACATCCTCAACCAACAAGACCCGTAATCCTGAAATGGTCTGAGCTTCTGCTTGTTGTGGTGCGGTCGTCGATTCTGCAAGAAATGAAAAGGAAAATGTGGAGCCTTCGCCTAAGCGGCTTTTCACCGTTAAATCCCCTTGCATCAATTTGGCTAAATTTTTCGAAATAGCTAATCCAATACCACTACCAGCCGCTCTATGTTGACTATCCTGCGATTGATAATACATGGTGAAAATATTCTTTAATTCTTCATCAGCAATACCGCTTCCGGTATCGGCAAGCTGAAATACATAAGCATTTTCCCCCTGCTTCTCTAGGGTTAAGATAATTTCCCCCTGCTCGGTAAACTTCACCGCATTGCTAATTAAATTCCATAACACCTGACATACCCGCGTACGATCCAGCATCAACCATTGCGGTAAATTCTCCGGACAATGTAAATGAAATGCCAAGCCTTTCTGGCGGGCCATTAAATGGGCTATATGATAAACATCATTGAGTAAGGCGGGAAAATCTGTAGGCTGTGGATGTAATTCAATACGTTTGCTGTCAATTTTATCCAAATCGATAATATCGCTAAAAATATAGCCAAGACTTGAGGCACTAACATTGATGGTTTGCAGATAATCCCGTTGTTGTGGCGTCAAGGGTTCATCCAACAAAATACGGCTCAAGCCAATAATACCGTTTAATGGGGTGCGTAGCTCATGGCTAATAGTTGCCATTAAGGTTGTCTTATCACGATTATTTTTTGCCAAGCGGGCTAGCGCTTCCGATAACTTCTGTTCGGCACAAATACGATCAGCAACTTCCTTACGTAAAGAAACTACGGAATTAGAAAGGGCTTGACGGGAACGTTCCAAACGTTCGACCAACAATGTAAAAAAATAAATTACGAATGGCGCGGTAAATAGACCAAAAACAATAGAACGTAAAATATCCTGCCAATGCACGGTATTACTAATTGCCAAACTTAATAATATCTGCACAGATAAAGCCAACACAGCCACGATCACAATTCCCAGCAAGGAAAAGCGAACCCGCCCCAAACGAATCACCCAATCGATATAACGTTGGGCAAAATACTTTAAATTTTTCATAGTTTGCTAATCCTATTAGCCCCAAACACCTCGGCTTAATCCATTTTGTAAATATCGCTACCATCCCGACGGGTACGCAATAATTGTAGAATCCACACATATTGCGCAGGATCCTGAGTCACAAAACTTTCAATTTCAGCATTCATTGCCCGAGCCGACTGCAGTGGATCGTCGGTCAGCGGCATTGGAGGGTGAATTTCCATTTCGTATTTGCCGCGTGACGCGTTATAGCGAGGGAACATAGGAATAACCACCGCTTTAGCCAGTTTAGCCATTTTATTTAATCCTGGCAGAGTGGCTTTATAGGTGGCAAAAAAATCTACGAAGACACTTTGCTCCGCACCAAAATCCTCATCGGGTAAATAATAACCAAGCTGTCCCTGTTTAATATGCGCTAAAAACGGTTTAATACCATTCTGCCGTGCATGCATTTGTCCGCCGAAGCGTTGACGGGCTAAAGTCCAAAGCCAATCCACTAAAGGGTTTCGATGGGGGTTATACATAGATGTCATTGGCATGCCTTGGGTATGCAGAATAATCCCTGAGGCATCAATTGCCCAACCATGAGGCACCATTAAAATAATATTATGTCCTTCCGCTTTAGCTTGGCGAATATATTCCAACCCAATAAACTCACTGCGTTGCTGTAAATGCCGCTGCGAACGGATAGCAATTTCACCAATTCCAAGCATGACCTGCGCTACCACGACGAACATATCTTCAACCACCTGTTGACGTTTGCTTTCCGACCATTCAGGAAAACACAGGCGTAAATTCACCATAGCACGATGTTTGGGTTTTCCTGCCCGCTTAGCCACCAACCGGCCTACGGCTGCAGCCAATTTATCGCGTAAGCGAAAAGGCACAAAAGCCAACAGTAAGAGGAAAAACATACCCAACCAAATGCCCCAATACTTAGGTAATAAATAAGACCAAGTAAAATGGGGTTGATAACCGGTTCGGGCGGTTAAACGAAGGTGTTGTTGAGAATCAGTCATACATTATCAAATTAAAAATTAAACCAACCTTGGTCATAGCACAATTTGAGAGTCATTATAAAGGACATCACTACAACCATTGGGCGGATCAGTTGTCGCCCCCGGCTCATCACCATTTTGGCCCCCAAATTGGCACCGAGCATCGCCCCGGCCATCATCACCAAACCGACAGACCATACAATATGCCCTCCGCCCAAAAACATTAATAATGCAGCAAAGTTGGAGGATAAATTCATTACCTTGGTATGGGCAGTTGACTTGGTCAAGTTAAATCCCAAGAACAGCACGCAAGCCAAATTCATCAATGAACCTGTCCCAGGTCCAAAAAAACCATCATAAAAACCAAGCCCTATACCAAAAATTAAGGCAAAGGCGACATAGGATATACGATTCTTGCGATCATCTGCGCCCAATTTAGGGGTAAATAAAAAATAAAGGCCGATTGCCAAAATCAAAAACGGCAACAGCATCTTTATAAATCCCGGATCCAAACGCTGAATCACCAAAGCACCTAATAGACCTCCGATAAAAATCATCAGTAAAATAAACCAAAAGGACTTTAAATCTACCGCTTTTTTCCGCAAAAAATACGCACTGGCCGATAATACGCCACCAAATGCCTGTAGTTTGTTCGTACCCAATGCCATTGCTGGCGGCATACCGGTCATTAATAAGGCAGGAATAGTAATCAACCCACCACCACCAGCAATCGCATCAATAAATGCGGCAACAAAAGCGGCCATAAATAACAGGGCAAAAACCTCAAATCCCAACTCCATCATCATGCCTTACTCCAACCACTCAGCACGATTTGGTGAAGTTAAAACCTGTTGGCATAAAAACGGCTCCGGCGGAGTTACTTTTGGTTTATTGCTACCGCTACCCGGTTTGGCCGGCTCAAACCAAGAATAAAGCTCATCACCACAACCATCTCCCGCCGGTACAGGCGCCTGATCTTCACAATAGGTTGCATCCTTCGGACAGGCTATACGCACATGGAAATGCGAGTCATGACCAAACCAAGGACGAATTTTATGTAACCAATTCCGATCATTGCCTGCAGTCTGACAAAGTTTTAATTTAATAGCAGGATTAACAAAAATCCGTGTCACTTTGGGATCTTCCGCTGCTAATTTAATTAATTTGGCATGATTATTATTCCAAATCTGTTCATCCACACGCTGAGCCTGCCGATCGACCACCAAGAGGCCTTTACCGTCAGAGTTTAGCGCTTCACTATCGGACATTGTGCCCATACGCAACCAAATATCCGCATCTAACCCCATTTGGTGGCTGGCATGTCCCGTCAAAAACCGTCCGCCACCAGGCATAGCAATATCGCCCACCAACATGGTTGGTAAACCGGCCGCTTTCACCCGCTCGCCAAGGCGCTGTAAATAGGCGATCATCTCCGGATGCCCGTAATAACGGTTTTTATTCATTCGAATGACTTGATAGCCATCACCTTTATAAGGCAATGCTTGAGCACCAATAATACAACCATTGGAATAACTACCAATCGGTTGTGCCTTGCCATCTTGTGCCGGAATCGGCCGTTTAATCGCCTGCCATTCCTGTGGGGATGCCAAGCTTACCGCAGCATAACAAGCAATGATTAGCCCTAACCCTTTACTGAATAACTTCATCATATGTCCTATTTGCACTGGGCTTTAAAACGTAATAAATGATCCAACAACACAATTGCCATCATCGCCTCGGCAATCGGTATTGCGCGGATTCCTACGCAGGGATCATGACGTCCCTTGGTGATGACCTCCACCGGTTCACCATCCAAATTAATTGAACGTCCTGGAATAGTAATGCTGGAAGTTGGTTTTAAAGCTATAGTGGCCACAATGGGTTGACCGGAACTGATACCGCCTAAAATGCCACCGGCATGATTGGATAAAAAGCCTTGTGGCGTTAATTCATCACGATGTTGGCTACCACGTTGTTCTACCACGCCAAAACCATCTCCGATTTCCACACCTTTCACCGCATTAATGCCCATTAAAGCATGGGCTAAATCGGCATCCAAACGGTCAAATACCGGCTCGCCTAGTCCCACCGGTACATGTTCTGCTACAACGGTCAATTTGGCACCAATCGAATCACCTTGCTTTTTCAAATCGCGAATCAGTTCTTCAAAGGCTTCTGAGGTTGCTTGATCCGGACAGAAAAACGGATTGCTATTCACAAAGCCCCAATCAATCTCCGCCAAATCTAATACTGGTGTTTTCACCTCACCGATTTGGCTTAAGAAACCCCGTACTTCAATCCCAAATTGCTCGCGTAAATATTTTTTGGCAATTGCCCCCGCCGCAACCCGCATTGCCGTCTCTCGCGCGGAAGAACGACCACCGCCACGATAATCGCGAATACCGTATTTTTGCTGATAGGTAAAATCCGCATGTCCCGGTCGGAAACGATCCTTGATGTCGCCATAGTCTTGCGAGCGTTGATCGCCATTTTTAATTAACAAACCAATGCTCGTGCCAGTGGTTTTTCCTTCAAACACACCAGATAAAATCTGCACTTCATCTGCTTCACGACGCGCTGTCGTAAATTGCGAACTGCCCGGTTTACGGCGTTCCAAATCCGGTTGTAAATCCGCTTCCGATAATGCCATGTTGGGAGGTACGCCATCCACAATAGCGCCCAAAGCGATACCATGCGACTCACCAAAGGTGGTCACCCGAAATAATTGTCCGATGCTGTTGCCTGCCATAATATGCTCTCTTTTTATGTATGTGGGAGCTTATAAACGCCCCCTTGAAAAAATTAGTTTTCTTAAAAACAACACCTAAGTCATTGATTTTATTAACATTGACTTAAAAATCGATTTATTCCTTGATGATCCCTAATTTGGTCGCATCAACAAAAGGAATTTCCTCACCGGTGGTTTTATTTTTGATAAAAATATCCAATTGATTGAAGGCAATATCTACACCATTTTCCGTCAAAATATCATTCACCCGACGATTCAGCGCATCAATGGTGTTGGTTCGTTCTGCCACCTGTGCAATATACACACGTAATTCATGATCCAAGGTGCTGGCGCCAAAGGCCATAAACAGGGCGCGGGGTTCTGGATCCTTAAGGATATTCGGTTGCTCCGCGGCTGCCTGTAATAATAATTTTTTCACCAAATTCAAATCTGTACCATAGGCTACCCCAACGGAAATTACCACGCGGGTAATTGGGTTGGTTAACGCCCAGTTAGTCACCTCACCAGTCACAAAGGATTTATTCGGTACGATCACTTCCTTACGATCCGCATCGATTAAGGTGATAGCGCGAATACGGATTTTCGATACCGTACCGGTAGAACCATTGATGGTTACCGTATCGCCCACTCGAATCGGCCGTTCGAATAACAAGATGATACCGGACACAAAGTTCGCAAAAATTTCCTGCATACCGAAACCCAGGCCCACCGACAACGCGGCAAATAACCATTGTAATTTAGACCAGGACATCCCTAGGGTCGCAAATGCCCAAGCTCCCCCAATTGCAACAATCGCATAGGTGAGCAAGGTAACAATAGTGTAAGGTGTTCCTTGTGAGAGTTTAACCCGTGAGAAAATTAGAACTTCTAAAATCCCCGAAAGGTTGCGCACCAAAATATAGGTAATCAATAAAATGACCGAAGCGACTAATAGATTAAACAACGAAATAATTTCGGTGACCGTTCCCGCATCGGTGGTGGTGGTTTGAGACCAAAGGGTTACGCCCTGCAAATAGCTTGCCACCGTGAGTAAATCTGACCACACATAATAGAAGATGACCAGTAATGCTGTCCAAATAAAGAGATCGGCAAAGGAGGTCAATTGACTACGTACTTGATTGATTGCCAATCCTTCTTCCTGCTCGCTAATTTGTACCACATCTTCACCGGAACCATTTTCGCCATTACTGCTAGACGCCTGCTGTTGACGACGTTTTTCCTGTAAACGGCGATACGCTAAACGACGGGAAGCAACGGAAATGCCCCGATAAATAGTGCGCCGGATTAATACCCAAACCACCCAAGCAATGTAGGTTTTAATAATATGGTTAATCAAAATAAGGGCGGTGTAATAATAGCCGACCGACACTAACACAATTAGGATTATCGGCATCAATAGAATCGCAATCCGCACCAAGCGCATAATGATCGAATCACCATCTGTCTGCGCTAAACTGTCCTGCAGATTTTCGGTCGCTTTACGGAAACGTGGCGCCACAATAATGATGCAGAATAATAACGCCACAATGGTAATGATCTCGCCCATGACATCACCTGTAATGCCGCTATCCACCGCATTACTGAAGATGGAGGTATTTAACAGCATTACCACTAATACAATAATACGTTTGGTGACGCCCCGCATGCGATCTGCGTTATCTTGTGAAAAACCGAAATGGCGTACCGCAATACCATTAGGACGTAAAATGGCTAAGGCAAAGGAGAAAAACCACCAATAAACCGCCATTTGCAACGACCAATTCCAAAATTCCGACGGATTTTTAAAGAAGAAAAAGCCTATCGGTAGACAGAATGCTAAAAACCATAGTGCACCGGAAAGGGAAAGCAACGCCGTCAACAACAGTACAATCGGTGTATGCCATTGACTATCGCCGCGTAAAGTATTGATTTCTCCATGAATTAACGATAAACGATGCTTAATCCATTCCCTAAATTTAAAGATAACTCCACCAATGGCCGCCAATAAAAATACAAAACCAAATAAGTAAGGGGCATCACCCGGATCATTAATAAAACCAAGTTTTTTACCAATGCCATCAAATTGGGCTCTTAAGGCTCCCGGCAACATTTTGAACCAATCCAGATTGATTTGATTGTTACTTTTTACCCAAAAGCTTTGCTGATCCAATTTAGACTGTAACTGATCACTGATTTGCGTAATCTGTTGTTGGGTCAGTTCTAAGTTAATTGCCAAATTTAACTGATTATTTAAGGACTTAATCACATCCGTAGAAATCTTGCGGCGTTCCGTCAATAAATTTTTCAGTTGCGTTTTTTCAGTATTGCTAAAGGTTTGTCCTTCATCCTGTTGTAATTTATTGATGTAAGCATCCACATCGTAAAGTTCGTTACGTTTCTGCGTAATATCAAAAATCTTAACTCGCAGATCGGCGATTTGTTTGGAAAGTCCTTGGATATTCAGATTGGTTGGTAATCGCTGTTTTTGTTGCTGGATAATCCGGGAAAGCACTAAAGTACCCTGTAATGCACTGATCTGCTCATCGATCGTATGTTGGGTCTGTTTCAGGTTATCCAACACATTACTCATGCGTAATTGATCCTGCGACAAACTGTTAGTTTTTTCCGTTTGTTGCAGTAATAACTGACTTAATTGAGCATTACGATCCAATTCCTGTTGAACATAACTGCTGGTAGTAGAAACTCCTTGTTGCTGCTGTTGAACCTGTTGAACCTGATCCTTCGATTGAGCCAAATTACGTTGGTTGATTTGCTCCTGTACGGCGCTGAATTGCTGTTGCTGTAGCTGTAATTTTAGATTGAGCAAATCATAACGACTTTGATATAGAACGGTAAGCAAATCGCTATTTTTCAACATAGTTTGGTTATAGGCATTTTTGAGCTCGATTAAATTTAACTCTAATTGATATTGCTGTTTTTGTGCTGAAGAGGTTGAGCTATTGGCGAGTGCTTGATTAATATTTTGGGTGCGTTGTAAATTTTCGGTCAATGCGGTTTGTGCCCGTTCAGAGACTGAATTTTGACTACTTAATAAACCATTAGCAGTACTTAAATCCGTTTGTGTCTGCTGTTGTTGAGCAGTGAGTTTTTCCAATAACTCTTGTAAGTCATCCACGGAAACATTGTTGTAATCGCTGCTTTTCGCTGTTCCCAATTGTTTCTTAAAGGTTTGCGCGTCATTATTATTTTTTTGAATTTCAGCGTCAGCGGCCGCAATCGTATTTTGTAGGTCATCATTGGCTTTTTGTTGAGTTTGAATTTGTTTTAATAAATCCAAAGAGCCTTGAATCGTCGAAATAAGCGTATTTTTATCATCGCCATCCGGCAATTTTTGCGCATTAGTCAAATCACTTTTAAGGGATTTTTCTGTCGGCAACGTATTCGCTGCAGTATCTGCATTTACCGGTAAACCGATACACAATGCCAAACCGGCTACAGCCCAGAGGCTCCGCCATTTACTGGAAGAATTAAATAGACTCATTATTTTGCTGATTTTCCTTGTTGTGCCAGCCAATCGGCAAGGCGGCTACGCGAAAGTTTAATCGCGCCATCATTAAATTGGGGTAAAGGGTAATAGGCAATTGGTTGTTTAAAACGTTCCAAACGCCCTTGTAAGAAATCGCGTAAACGGGTTACCGCAGATTCTGAGTAATCATCCACAAACTCCAATAGCGCAACCGGCCGCTGGCCGAATTCCGAATCATTTTGTGGTAATACAAAAGCCTGTTTTACTTCTGGCCATTGTAAGATTAACTGTTCAATTTCTTCCGGTTGAATATTTTCACCACCGGAAATAAACATATTATCGATACGTCCTAGGCAATGCCATTCATTGTCCAACCAAGCGCCTTTATCCTTAGTTGGAAAAAAACCTTCTGCGTTTGCCAAGGATACTATTTCACCGTGCTGCCAATATCCTAACGCCATACCGGCACCACTTAAATAAATTTCATCTCCAACTAATTTGAGGTGTCGACCGGATAACGGCAACCCAACTCCTTCTTTACCGTTAAAAACTTTAGCACAAACCGTTGAAGCCATTTCCGTCAAACCATAACCATTGAATGCTATCACACCCCAATGAGCCAATTGATTACCTAATTCCAGTGGAATCCGACTGCCACCGAGCAATACTGCTTTAGTTTGTGGTTTTTGTGGATGCTGAGCCAAATAAGCTAACCAACGTTGCACCTGAGTGGGCACTAAAGACGCATGGGTTACACTATTTAATGTTTGATAAAAATCCGCCTGTGGAAAAACTAATTCACCACCGACAGATAACCAGCGCCAAACGATGCCTTGCCCCGATACATGATAAAGCGGCAAAGAAAATAGCCAGGAAGAATCCGCAGTAAAATTCATTAATTCACAAACACCTAGAGCATTCGCTAAATGTGCAGATACGTTGTGAACCGCTGCTTTGGGCATCCCGGAGGAGCCGGAGGTGAGGGTCAAGGTTGCCGGTTCGGCTGATGAGAAATTTGGTAAGGGCGCAATCAAAGCGCATTCATCGATATCCGCTTCGAAAAAACAAAAATCAACCGCTAATTCACTACACAACAATTCTATTTTACCTGCGGGAAAAGCCGGATTAATCCCCACGACTTTCGCCCCAAGTGCAATTGTTGCTAGATATAAAAATAGCCCTTTTTCACTATTTTTTCCGCAAAAAGCGACTAAATTTCCACGAGCAACACCTTTATGCTGTAAAAATCCCGCGGTTAAATTAATTTTTTCTGCTACTTGGCCCCAACTAACAACGCCGCCCTGCGTGGTGCGCAAGGCGGGTCTATGGGAAAACTGAGAATCGGCTGAATATTGCAGCCAAGGTAAATTAGTTGGCGACAAAGTAGTTACGCACTTCATTAATCAAAGATTCAGGTAAATTCATGGATTGCATTGCCCCCTCCAGCATCAGCATTTTACGGCCGCTATTAGTATTAGTGATCACCCAATAAGGCGTATCCGGAATTTGTTTTGGTTTAGTGTGATTACCAGCCATCAATAAGGTTCCTTCATCGCGGGCAAAATAAACCCGAGTGCGGCCTTGTAATGATTCGGTAGCTAAGGCAAAACTTTCCGGATCGGTACGATAAAGCACCCGTAGAATAGCTAAGAAACGAATCACAGCTTTAGTTTCTTCCTTAAATTCGGTGGAATTCAATAATGCCAACACTTTATCAACGGTTTGTTGAATAGCACCATCAGATTGTTTTTTGATCGTTTTTACCGGCTCATCAAAGGCTGGAGAATCAACAACCGGCTTTTCAGGCTCTGATTTTGGAGAATTAACCGATACGGTTTGTTCGGCGGCTTTGCTTTCCGGCGGCACTAAGGTAAACACCTCCCCCAATGCAGCGGCTTGTGGTAAATGGAGCAAACGACGAAGAATATCGGATGCACTTTCGCCAATCGATTGGGTTTGACCCGCAATATATTGATATAACTCTTCATCCACTTCGATAATCTTCATTTCTTATGCTCCATTTGCTAGAATTTTCACTCTATTATAACGACTTCGGAAAATTTCTCACCTAAAAAATATGTCTGCAAGCCAATTATTAAACTTCCAATTTCATCAAGCAAAACAAGCAATTAATCCACAAACGCTGGTTTTTATTCACGGTTTATTCGGCGATATGAATAATCTTGGAATAATCGCTCGGGCGTTTAGCGATCACTACAATATTTTACGCGTCGATTTACGTAATCACGGCGAGAGTTTTCACACTACTGAAATGAACTACGCTTTGATGGCACAAGATCTGCTGGCAGTCTTGGATAACTTGCATTTATCACAAGTGATTTTAATCGGCCACTCGATGGGCGGTAAAACCGCAATGACTTTAGCGGCCATGGCACCACAACGGATCAGCAAGCTAATTGTCATTGATATCGCCCCTGTGGCTTATAGCCATCGCGAACACGCTCCAATCTTCCAAGGATTATTTGCAGTCAAAGATGCTAAGGTAGAAACCCGCCAACAGGCAAAACCGATTTTAGAAAAAGCCATAAACGATGAAAGCGTCGTGCAATTTATGCTTAAATCCTTCTCGGCTCAAGCACCGGAATCCTTCCGTTTTAATCTGAGTGGCTTATTTGCCAACTACGATCATCTCATGGGATGGCAGGAAGTGTATGCCACAGTGCCGACACTATTTATTAAGGGTGGCAATTCATCCTATATCCAACCACAATTTAGCGAACAGATTTTAGCGCAGTTTCCGAATGCCTCCTCATTCACGATCAACGGTTGCGGACACTGGGCTCATGCCGAAAAACCGACCTTTGTGATTCGAGCGATTGAGCGATTTCTAAATAAGAATGAATATGTTTAAATGATAATCACTTTATGTTATAGTGCCACGCAAATTGTGAGGTTATTACCTCGATTTTCAACCAATTTTATGTGATTAAAAGGAAAGAACAAATGGCAGTTGTTGGCTTATTTTATGGCAGTGACACCGGCAATACAGAAAATATTGCCAAAATGATACAAAAACAATTAGGTAGCGAATTAGTCGATATTCGCGATATAGCCAAAAGCAGTAAAGAAGATATCGAAGCCTATGATTTTCTACTGTTCGGAATTCCAACCTGGTATTACGGTGAAGCACAAGCAGACTGGGATGATTTTTTCCCAACCTTAGAAGAAATTGATTTCACCGACAAATTAGTGGCTATTTTCGGTTGCGGCGACCAAGAAGACTACGCCGATTATTTCTGCGACGCCATCGGCACAATTCGCGATATTGTTGAACCTCGTGGTGCAATTGTGGTCGGCCATTGGCCAACCGATGGTTATAGTTTCGAAGAGTCCAAAGCATTATTAGAACCAGGTACTTTCATCGGTTTGTGCATTGATGAAGATCGTCAACCTGAATTGACTGCCGAACGTGTCGAAAAATGGACGAAACAAATTTATGACGAAATGTGTTTGGCGGAATTAGCTTAACGCTAAACACAATAAAATTAAGGGAACGCTATGTCTGAAGAAAATGTTAAACTGCTGAAAAAAGCTGGCTTAAAAATTACTGAACCGCGATTAACCATTTTGGAATTAATGCAAGGTCGCAAAAATGAGCACTTTTCTGCGGAAGATGTGTACAAAATTTTGTTGGAACAAGGAAGTGAGATTGGTCTTGCAACGGTGTATCGCGTTCTCAATCAGTTTGATGAAGCCCGTATTTTAATCCGCCACAACTTTGAGGGAAACAAATCCGTCTTTGAATTGGCACCAACCGAACATCATGATCACATTATTTGTGAAGATTGTGGCAAAGTGTTTGAATTTAACGACAGTGTTATCGAACAACGCCAAAAGGAAATCAGCGAACAATACGGCATCAAGCTAAAGGCTCACAGCTTATATCTGTACGGTAAATGTAGCGATATCAACAAATGTGACGAAAATCCGAAAAAATAAATTTTAATAGCATAAAAAACGCGCCTGAGGATATTCCTCAAGCGCGTTTTTTATTACTTAGCCTATATTATCACAGGAAAAAGCCTTTTTTAGACAAAAACTAGTAAAATCAATGATTTAGACTTGTTTTTAGCAAAAACTCTAAAAATCGAGGGGGCGTTTTACACCACCTCGACCACGACGCCATCCCGCGGTGCAATCAATTCTCCCACCGGATAAATCGCAATCCCCGCCTTTTCAGCGATAGCTAGCAGTGCCTGTTCAGCTTCCGGTTTGATCGCCACCAGCAACCCTCCAGAGGTTTGCGGATCACAAAGCACCGCTTTTTGATAATCGCTTAACGGACCTATTTTGTGGCCATAGCTTTCAAAATTACGATTTGTTCCCCCCGGTACACAACCTGCAGCGATATATTCAGGTACTCCATCAAGGGTTTGCACCTGGTCAAAGTGTACCCGAGCATTCACGCCGGAGCCTTCACAAATTTCTGCTAAATGTCCTAATAAACCGAAACCGGTAACATCGGTCATCGCAGTCACGCCCGGTAAATCAGCAAATTGACTACCGATACTGTTCATTTGACACATCGCCGCAGTCGCCAATCCCCGATGTTCTGGTTTTAATTTCCCCTTCTTCTCGGCCGTAGTAAGCACACCAATACCTAATGGCTTAGTGAGATACAGTTTGCAACCAGCCTGTGCGGAAGCATTACGTTTGACCCTTGCAGTATCAATCACACCGGTTACCGCTAAACCAAAAATAGGCTCTGGCGCGTCAATTGAGTGTCCTCCAGCCAATGATATACCGGCTTCATGGCAAGCTGCGCGGCCACCATCAACAATCTTTTGCGCGACTTCCGGCGGTAATACGTTAATCGGGAAACCAAGAATCGCAATCGCCATAATCGGCTTGCCGCCCATAGCAAAAATGTCGCTAATCGCATTGGTTGCAGCGATACGGCCAAAATCAAAAGGATCATCGACAATGGGCATAAAAAAGTCAGTGGTACTGATAATGCCAATACCATTGCCTAAATCATATACCGCGGCATCATCAGCGGTTTCATTACCCACCAATAAGCGCGGATCAGTAAATTTTTCCAGTTCGCTTTGTAAAATTGTCCCTAACACCTTAGGCGAAATTTTACAGCCTCAACCCGCTCCGTGGCTGTACTGAGTTAAACGAATATCTTCAGTCATTAGCATTCCTTTTATTAACAACAAGAGTCGCGATTATACCTGCTTTTAGTGAAAAATGCGGTGGAAAATACGGAGTTTTTGCTATACTTCCCGATTATTTTTTGTAGTTTAATTTCTAATGAAGCATCGACGCCCTACTTTACAAGATATTGCCAACCACCTCGGCATCACCAAAATGACCGTGAGCCGTTATTTGCGTAACCCAACTGCAGTCGCCCCAGAAACCCGCGAAAAAATTGCCGCGGCAATCGAACACTTCGGCTATATTCCGAATCGCGCACCAGACATTTTGTCCAATGCCAAAAGTAAAGCGATCGGCGTGTTGCTTCCTTCACTCACCAATCATGTATTTGCCGATGTGCTCAAAGGCATTGAGCTGGTTACCGATCAAGCCGGCTACCAAACCATGTTGGGGCACTACGGATATAGTGCGAAAAAGGAAGAAGAACGTATTGAAAGTCTGCTTTCCTACAATATTGATGGATTAATTTTATCGGAAAATTTTCATTCCTTGAGAACCCTAAAAATGTTGCAAATCGCCAATATTCCGGTTATTGAAATCATGGATAGCTCACAACCGGGCATTCAACAGGTTATTGGGTTTGATAATGTTGCAGCTGCTCAGGAAATTGTAGAAACCATGATTATGCGGGGACACCAACATGTGGTGTATTTTACCGCCCGTATGGATAAACGCACTCAACTTAAAATGCAGGGCTACGAACAAGCCATGAAAAAACATGGATTGGAACCCTATAGTTTAATTACCGAACAACCTTCATCTTTTACTTTGGGAGCGCAGCAATTGCGTAAAATTCTGCAACGCCGTCCGCAAACCGATGGTATTTTCTGTACGAATGATGACTTAGCTATTGGTGCTCTATTTGAATGTCAGCGCTTAGGCATAAAAGTCCCTGAGCAAGTTGCTATCGCCGGTTTCCATGGCCATGATGTTGGTTATTCGGTCAGCCCACAGCTTGCCACCGTGGTTACACCACGTTTGGAAATGGGACGCCTAGCGGCACAGGAATTATTGGCTCGTCTAGAGGGCCAACCTATAGAACAAAAAATAATGGATTTGGGCTACCAAATCCATCTAGGGGAAAGTATTTAATCCGACTAATAGCGGACTTAAGCCAATAATGGGCGTAATGCATCAATACAGCGCTGTACAACCTCCTCAAAGGAGCCATCAATATCGATATGCATGACATCAGGTTCATCTGCTCCAGGAATCTCTAAGGTTTCGAACTGACTTTTCAACATTTCCGTTTTCATGTAATGCCCTTTACGCTGCTTCATGCGTGCCAACACTAAATCAAATGGACCTTCTAAAAATAGGAATTTTACGCTGTCGTTACCATCACGGATCAAATTCCGATACTGTTTCTTCAAAGCCGAACACACGATAATGCCGACTTCGCTTTTTTGTTCCAAACTAAAAGCCGCATCGCGGATACGTTCCAACCAAGGCGCGCGATCCGCATCATTTAATGGGTATCCTTGTCCCATTTTGATAATGTTGGCTCTCGGGTGAAGATCATCTCCATCAATTAATTTAATTCCCAAGCGACGGGCAACTTCTGTTCCAACCGATGTCTTACCGGTGCTGGAAACTCCCATTAAAATAAAGCTTTTACCTTTTGCCATTGGATATTCCTCCATCTTTTTCCGTCAACATACCTGAATTTTATTAGAAATGTTACCAGTAACATTATTTTCTGTGATACAGATCACTATTTTTTTCTAATGGAATAAATTTTTATTAAACTATATTTAAAATATTTTGAAGTTTGTCACATTTCTGATCATTTCACCTTTACCCATTTTCTGCGTAACGGTATGTTACCCGTAACTTTATCACCTGCAGGGGGAAATTATGTCCATAGAAACGTTGTCTTGTGTTGTGAAAGGGGCCAAAAGCCTCGATATCATCAAACAAACCGTTGATTATGATGAAACGGATCGCGAGCATACTTTAGTTGAAATTACCCGCGGCGGAATTTGTGGTTCCGATTTACATTATTATCAACACGGAAAAGTCGGTAACTATGCAGTCAAACACCCTATGATTTTGGGGCATGAAGTGATCGGTAAAGTCATCAAAACCAATGCACCAAATCTCTATGTCGGCCAAAAAGTCGCAATTAATCCAAGTAAACCCTGTTTGACTTGTAAATACTGCCTAGCGGGCGACACCAACCAATGCGAATCCATGCGTTTCTTTGGTAGTGCGATGTATAACCCACATGTTGACGGGGGTTTTACCCAATTTAAAGTGGTTGACAATAGCCAATGCATTGATTATCCGCAAGATGCTCCAGATGATGTAATGGCATTTGCCGAACCTTTTGCGGTAGCCATTCATGCGGCCAAGCAAGCAGGTGACTTAACCGATAAAACAGTGTTTGTTTCCGGAGTCGGTCCTATCGGTTGTTTAGTTGTTGCAGCCGCAAAAGCCCTAGGCGCGAAAGAAATTGTGTGTAGCGATCTCAGTGAACGCTGCCTAGAAATCGCCACCCAGATGGGAGCTACCAAAATATTAAATGCTAACGAGGATTTCAGCCAATATTCTGCCCATAAAGGTGTATTCGATGTGTCCTTCGAAGCTGCCGGCCATCCATCATCAATTCAACGCTGTCTTGAAGTCACCAAAGCCCGCGGCACTATCGTACAAATCGGCATGGGCAGTAATGTGCCAGATTTCCCTGTCATGACTTTAATAGCCAAAGAAATTAACTGGAAAGGCTCATTCCGATTTATTGAAGAATTCAATACCTCGGTTGAATGGCTAAGCTCCGGTAAAGTGGATCCGTTACCACTGTTATCCGCGGTTTTCCCTTATACCGATTTCCAACAAGCCCTTGAAGTAGCGGGTAATAAATCCGTTATTTCCAAAGTTCAACTCACATTTTAACGATTGAGGATGCATGATGAATAACTTATTTTCACTTAAAGGAAAACGGATATTAATCACCGGTTCTACCCGCGGTATTGGTAATCTCTTGGCTCAAGGCGTAGCCGAATATGGCGCCGAAGTCATTATTAATGGTACCAATCAAGAAAAAACCCAAGCCGTAGCCGAAGAATTGCGTAATAAAGGCTATGTAGCTCATGCCGTAGCCTTTGATGTAACAAACACTGAGGCTGTCCACCAAGCTATTGAACAAATTGAACAGCAAATCGGCCCGATTGATGTATTAATAAACAATGCGGGCATTCAACGTCGTCATCCATTCTGCGATTTCCCGGAAAAGGATTTTGACGACATCATTAAAGTCAACCAAAAAGCCGTCTTCATCGTATCGCAGGCGGTAGCAAGACACATGGTAAAACGCCAACAAGGAAAAATTATTAATATTGGCTCCATGCAAAGCGAATTAGGTCGCGATACCATCACACCTTATGCCGCTTCTAAAGGTGCGGTCAAAATGTTAACTCGCGGAATGTGTGTCGAATTAGCCCGCTATAACATCCAAGTGAATGGTATCGCCCCTGGTTACTTTAAAACGGAGCTCACCCAACCCTTGGTTGAGAATAAAGAATTCAGCGACTGGTTATGCAAACGGACTCCAGCGGCTCGCTGGGGAAATCCTGAAGAGTTGATTGGCGCGGCAGTATTCCTCTCATCCAAAGCATCCGATTTTGTCAACGGACAATTGATCTTCGTTGATGGCGGTATGTTGGCTGCCGTTTGATTTACTGGAGGATATTATGCTGATTTTCATTTTAGTCGCATCCATCGCATTACTCTTGGTGATGATTATCAAATTCAGAGTGCATGCATTCGTTGCGTTGATTACCGTCAGTTTACTGACTGCCTTAGCTGCCGGCATTCCGGTGAATCAAATTCTACCGACCTTATTAACCGGTTTCGGTAATACTTTAGCCTCAGTTGCTTTATTGGTGGGGCTTGGCGCGATGATTGGTCGTCTATTAGAGATTACCGGTGGCGCCAAAGTATTGGCCGATACGCTGATTAATAAATTCGGTGAAAAACGGGCACCTTTTGCGTTAGGTGTTGCCTCTTTGCTATTTGGTTTCCCGATTTTCTTTGATGCCGGTTTGGTTGTGATGCTACCGATTATCTTTAGCGTAGCAAAACAATTTGGTGGTTCGCTGTATCGCTATGCCTTTCCGGCTGCCGGTGCATTTGCGGTAACCCACGCATTCTTACCGCCGCATCCAGGTCCAGTTGCCGCAGGTGACCTATTAGGAGCCAACATTGGTCTACTAACCTTAGTGGGAGTTGTACTCACTATTCCAACCTGGTACTTCGCCACCTATTTATACGGGACTTATTTAGGTAAAAAATTACACCTTGATTTACCAAAAAGCTTCCTTAATTCGATGCCAATTAATGAAACTGCCGTCATAAATCCACCAAGCTTTAGGAAGGTTTTATTGATCCTCTTATTGCCATTGGTATTAATCATGTTGGATACCGTATTAAATACCCTATCCGTAGCGAAAGTAGTCGATGGTTCACAATTATGGGTAGAAAGCTTACGCTTACTTGGTAAAACCCCGGTTGCCTTATTGATTACCTTGGTTGTATCCATTCTATTATTAAAAGAACAACGTTCTTACGAGCAAATTGAAAAAATCTGTGATAACGCCCTTGGCCCAATTTGTGCCATCGTACTAGTTACCGGTGCCGGTGGTATGTTTGGTGGGGTATTGCGTGCTAGCGGTATTGGCGATGTATTAGCACAAATGCTAACCGATACAGGTATGCCGGTGATCGTTGCAGCGTTCTTAATCTCTACCGCATTACGGGTGGCACAAGGTTCTGCTACCGTGGCAATTACTACCACCTCGGCACTCATTGCGCCAACCGTGGCAGCCACTACAGGTTTAAGCCAATTTGACCTCTGCTTTATCGTAATTTCTATCGCTTCCGGCGCAACCGTACTTGCTCATGTGAACGATAGCGGATTCTGGTTAGTCAGCCGCTTCTTGGAGATTGATACCAAAACCATGTTCAAAACTTGGACTGTACAGGAAACATTAATCGGTTTAGTGGGATTTGGTCTTTCCCTCATCGGTAGCATTATTCTCTAAGCCTTCTTTTCAGCTTTTAAAAAGCTGAGATGATTTGCTAAAATCAGCCATTATTTTTTCTCAAACAAGGAATAAAAATGGCTGATTTTTCTTTTATTGTCGATGTTACTGAAGTAAATCTGAACGACATTCTACAGCGCTCCCTGGAAACCCCTTTGGTTCTAACGTTCTATGCGCCAAGTCATCCCGAATCGGCTAATTTTAGCGCTTTGCTACAGCAAATTGCCGAACGCTATCAAGGGCAATTTATATTGGCTAAAGTCAACTGCGAACAAGAACAAATGATCGCAGCCCAATTTCGCATTCAGGCCTTACCGACTACCTACCTTTTCAAACAAGCTCAAGCCTTAGATGCCTTTCCAGGAGCCTTGGACGAAACCACTTTATTACAACGTTTAAGTGTTATTTTGCCAAAGGAAGAGGATCTCAAATTTCAGAAAGCCTTGGATTTTTTGCAATTAGAAGATTACGCCTCAGCCTTACCACTATTAAAAGAAGCTTGGGAACTTTCCGATAAGAAAAATTCCGATGTTGCCCTGCTCTACGCTGAAACCTACATCGCCATGAAAAAAACTGAACCAGCTAGTGAAATATTGGCGCAAATTCCTATCCAAGATAGAGACAGTCGTTGGAATGGTTTACAGGCACAAATCGAGTTACTCATCAAAGCAGCCAACACACCGGAAATACAACAATTACAGGCCGATTATGCCAATCATCCAACTGCGGAAATTGCCCTAAAACTAGCCATTCAACTGCATCAAGCCAATCGTAACGAAGAAGCGCTGGAACTGCTGTTTGGGATCTTAAAAAGTGATTTAGGGGCTGCTGGCGGTGAAGTTAAACAACAATTTTTGTCCATTTTAGCGGCTCTTGGGAATAGTGAACCGCTCACTAATAAATATCGCCGATTGCTTTATTCATTACTTTATTAGTAATTTTCATCCCTGAAAGATCGCTTTTTTATTATGAGCCCCTATAATGGTCGGCCACAAAACAGATGAAATAAGTAGGATTTTTATGTCAGACGTTAAACACAGCAAATTACTCATTTTAGGTTCCGGCCCAGCCGGTTATACCGCGGCCATTTACGCGGCTCGCGCCAATTTAAAACCGGTATTGGTTACCGGTCTGCAACAGGGTGGCCAATTGACCACCACCGATGAAATTGAAAACTGGCCGGGCGATTTTGAAATGACCACCGGTCCTGGCTTAATGCAACGTATGTTACAACACGCAGAAAAATTCGAGACGGAAATCGTCTTCGATCATATCAACCGCGTCGATTTATCCAGCCGTCCATTTAAACTCTACGGTGACACCCAGACCTTCAGCTGTGATGCCTTAATCATTGCTACTGGTGCCTCCGCCCGCTATATCGGATTGGAGTCGGAAAGCGCCTATAAAGGTCGCGGTGTATCTGCCTGTGCCACCTGTGATGGATTCTTCTATCGCAATAAACCGGTAGCCGTTGTGGGCGGAGGCAACACTGCCGTGGAAGAAGCTTTGTATTTGGCCAACATTGCCGCCGAAGTGCATTTGATTCACCGTCGTAACAGCTTCCGTGCAGAAAAAATCTTAATCGACCGTCTCTATAAAAAAGTCGAAGAAGGCAAAATTATTCTGCACACCGAACGCACTTTGGACGAAGTGTTAGGCGATAACATGGGCGTTACCGGCGTTCGGCTGAAAAATGTCAACAACCAAGAAACCGAAGAATTATCTCTAGATGGCCTATTTATCGCCATCGGCCATGCGCCCAATACGGAAATCTTCCAAGGTCAGTTGGCATTGAATAATGGCTATATCGTGGTGAAATCCGGTCTTGAAGGCAATGCTACCGCAACTTCCGTAGAAGGCGTATTTGCGGCAGGCGATGTGATGGATCACAATTATCGTCAAGCGATCACCTCAGCAGGTTCAGGCTGTATGGCTGCTTTAGATGCCGAGCGTTTCCTCGACGCGCAGGGCTAATCCAACGCGCAAGGCGCACGTGAATAACGGGCGCCTTTTTCCCGACAATTTAATTTTCACACCAACCCTAATAAAATCAATAACTTAGCATTAATTTTCGGAAAAACTTGAAAAAATGGCATGGCATTTTAAAACCACCGGCCTCCAAATTAATGTCTAAAAAACACAATACCGCACATTGTATGGACAAATCCCGTCAAAAATATTTGCAAAAATGGCTCAAAGCCCAGCAACAGCCCATTAAAAAGCTCATGGGAGCCAATATTGCTCTAGCGACACTTTCCTCGCTCATTCTGGTGGCGCAAACCTATTTTCTTGCTACCTTGCTTGATCAATTGATCATGCAACAGGCTTCTGCCACTACGCTTTGGCCGTATTTCCTCGGCTTAATTGTAGGGTTTGGGTTACGCGCCGGCATTTTATGGGCGCGTGAAAAGATCGGTTTCCAAGCAGGTAAAGCCCTGCGTAACCATATTCGGCAACAAATTTTGGACAAAATCCGCCTAGTTGGTCCCGCCGTGATTCAAGGCAGGCCGGCTGGGAGTTGGGCAAGCATTATGTTGGAACAGGTCGAAAACCTACATAATTTTTATGCCCGCTATTTGCCGCAACAAAGCCTTTCCGCCATTGTGCCAATGGTGATTTTAATCGCTGTATTTCCGCTCAACTGGGCTGCTGGCCTAATTTTAATGGTCACCGCTCCATTGGTCCCGATTTTTATGATTTTGGTGGGAATTGCCGCCGCAGATAGCAGCCAAAAAAATATGGCCACCCTCGCCCGTTTAAGCGCACAATTTTTAGATCGCCTACGCGGTGTGGAAACGTTGCGTTTATTCAATCGCAGTCGGGAGCAAACAGAACATATTGAAAAGACGACACAGGATTTCCGTGAAACCACCATGGATGTGTTGAAAATGGCGTTTTTGTCCTCCGCTGTATTGGAATTTTTTACCTCGATTTCCATTGCGTTAATGGCGGTTTATTTTGGTTTTAGCTATTTAGGACAAATGGATTTCGGTACCTATGGTACAACGCTCACGCTGTTTAGCGGCTTTTTCTGCTTAATTTTAGCACCGGAATTTTATCAACCGCTACGCGACCTCGGCACCTATTATCATGATCGAGCAGCTGGTATTGGTGCTGCCGATGCAATCGTTGAATTTTTAGAAGCAGATTATTTGATCGCCCATCAAGGCAATCAACAAATTCCGGTACAACATGCGGTGGAAATCCAGGCGGAAAATTTGGTGGTGCTGTCGCCGCAAGGTCAGCCATTAACCAAAGCTCTTTCCTTCCATATACCACAAGCAAGCCATGTGGCGCTTGTCGGCCAAAGTGGTGCGGGAAAAACCTCATTGGTAAATGTATTACTCGGTTTTTTACCTTACCAAGGCAGCCTTAAAATTAACGGTAGCGAGCTTAACCAAAGCGACTTGATACAATGGCGGAAACAAATTGCCTGGGTAGGGCAAAACCCATTATTGCTCCAAGGTAGCATTAAGGAAAACCTACTTTTAGGTGATATTCAAGCCTCAGAGGAGCAAATTGAACACGCCTTAATCACCGCACAGGCCAAGGAATTTACCGATAAATTAGGCTTAGATAGTGAAATTAAAGATGGTGGTCTTGGCATCTCTGTCGGTCAGGCACAGCGTTTAGCCATTGCCCGTGCACTATTGCGTCAAGGCAGCTTATTATTACTTGATGAACCCACTGCAAGTCTGGATGCGCAATCGGAAAATCAGGTGCTATCCGCCTTAGCGGCAATTAGCCGACAACAAACTACCTTGATGATCACCCACCGCATTGAGGATCTGAAACAATGCGACAATATTTTAGTGATGCAACAAGGTGAAATTGTGCAACAAGGCAATTTCCAACAATTACAAAATCAAGGCTTCTTCGCCGAGTTATTGGCGCAACGAAAACAGGATATTCAATAATGCGAGCCCTTTTTCCTTTTTTACGTTTATTTAAATTTGCCAAACTGCCACTTTTTTTAGGCTTATTGCTGATGATTATCGGACTGGGTTCCAGTATCGGCTTATTAACGGTGTCCGGTTGGTTCTTAGCGGCAACGGCAATCGCTGGTCTCGGCACGCTATTTAACTTTTTCTATCCCTCCGCCTCTGTACGCGGTTTAGCCATTAGCCGTACCGTTTTCCGCTATTTTGAAAAACTGGTCACTCACGATGCTACTTTCCGCATTTTGGCAAAATTACGGGTGCAGGTATTTGAAAAGATCATTCCACTAAGCCCGGCCGTTCTAAATCGCTACCGCAACAGCGATTTGTTAAACCGCCTAGTTGCTGATGTTGATACCTTAGATAGTCTGTATCTACGCCTTATCGCTCCTTTTGTTTCGGCAATCGTGGTGATCTTAGCCATCACCTTGGGATTAAGTTTTATTAATTCATCCTTGGCATTGGGACTAGGCGCGGCATTGCTAATCTTGGTTTTATCTATTCCAACAATTTTTTACCAATTGGGAAAAAAATTCGGTGAACAATTGGTCTTCTCCCGAGCCCAATATCGCAATCGCTTCCTGGAGTTTATTCAGGCACAAGCGGAATTGTTACTCTTTAATGCTGAAAATAAATTGCGCGAAAAATTAACTGAAAATGAACAAGATTGGCAGAACAAGCAGCAAAAAGAAGCTGATTTAAGTGGTCTTTCTAGCGCTCTTTCATTATTTTTAAATGGTTTGATTATTGCCGCTATGTTGTATTTCAGTGCCCAAGCCGATTTGGGCAATAGCGAATATCGCATGGCATTTATTGCACTTTTCACCTTTGCCGCACTCGCCTCTTTCGAAATTTTGATGCCGTTGGGTGCAGCTTTTTTACATATCGGTCAGGTAATTGCCTCAGCGGAACGGGTAACCGATATTATTGAGCAACAACCTTTGGTGGTCTTTGATGGCAATGCCGAATTGGACAGCAATGTCTCAACACTCATTGAAGCTAAGGATCTTTTCTTTACCTATCCGGAACGCCGCAATCCGGCCTTAGAAAATCTCAATTTGACGATTCAGAAAGGCCAAAAAGTTGCGATTCTAGGTAAAACCGGTAGTGGTAAATCAACACTTCTGCAATTATTAGTGCGCAACTATGATGCAGACCAAGGTCAATTACACCTTGCCGGTAAGCCAATTGCTGATTATGCCGAGGAGACCTTACGCAAGCAATTTTGCTTTTTGACTCAACGTGTCCATGTTTTTAGCGATACCCTACGACAAAACCTACAATTTGCCAGTGCCCTAGAAATTTCCGATGAGAAAATGAGCGAAGTCTTAACACAGGTTGGTTTAGCGAAATTGTTGGAACAGGAACAAGGATTGGATATTTGGTTAGGCGATGGTGGTCGGCCACTTTCCGGTGGTGAACAACGCCGTTTAGGTTTGGCCCGTATTTTATTAAATGATGCGCCGATTTTATTATTGGATGAACCAACCGAAGGATTAGATCGCGAAACTGAACGACAAATTCTGCGTTTAATTTTGGCTCATGCTGAAAATAAAACCCTAATTATGGTAACTCACCGCCTCACTGCGATCGAGCAATTCGATACGTTATGCGTGATTGATGAAGCGAAATTAATTGAAAAAGGCAGTTACACCGAACTACTACAGTTAGAAAAAGGGTTCTTTAAACAATTGGCGGAACGCGTATAAATAAGAAGGGAAGGTAGGGCGGAAACCTTCCCAGCTAATTCTCGGCACACCGAAATTCCGACTTTGGCTGCTTTCTTCCGAACCTGACCGGGTAAACCGGAGACGATTGCGAGAGACCGAGAAGGTTTCCATTGAATCGCTTGCGCGATGAGGGCGCTATTATGCAAGAATCGACCGCCGAATGCAACCGCCAAAACATCGAAGCGCGAGTTAGTGCGAAATTGAGGGCTGATATGAATTACTTACAATACTATCCGGTTGATATCGTGAACGGCGAAGGAACACGCTGTACACTATTCGTTAGTGGTTGTACGCATGCCTGTCGCGGTTGCTATAACCAAAAAAGTTGGTCGTTTGATAACGGGGTATTGTTCGATGAAGCGATGGCGCAGCAAATCATTAATGATTTAAAAGATACTCGAATTAAACGCCAAGGGCTTACCCTTTCCGGTGGCGATCCGCTACATCCACGGAATGTCGAAGCCTTGTTGCCTTTTGTTGAACGGGTAAAAAAAGAATGTCCAGATAAGGATATTTGGGTATGGACAGGCTATAAACTTGACGAGCTTGACGATTATCAACGCCAAATGTTGCCCTTCATTGATGTGCTAATTGATGGAAAATTTATCCAAGAACAGGCCGATCCGAGCTTGGTTTGGCGAGGGTCGGCCAATCAGGTGATTTATCGCTTTAAGCTTTAAGCAAATAAATTCAAGCTATTTTGCCAAAGCATTTCCCGAATTTCTTCTGCCCCTTCACTTCTTAAATCACACAGCGCCTCAAAGGTTTGCACAATGCGTTCCGGTCGATTGGGCTGACCTTGGAAACCAAACACCGGCATATCGGGGCTATCCGTCTCAAGCACTAACGCCTCAAGGGGTAATTTCGCAATAGCTTGGCGGGTTTTATTGGCCCGCGCATAAGTAATAGTACCGCCTACGCCAATTTTATAGCCCAAATCCACAAACCGTTTAGCTTGTTCATAACTCCCTGAAAAGCCATGCAGTACGCCACCTTGAGGTAGATCCGCCCGCTTCAAAAAGGTCAATAATTGATCATGGGATTTGCGGCTATGTAAACTCACCGACAATCGATATTGCTTCGCTAAGTATAGTTGGCTCTCCAAGAAATACTGCTGTTTTTGCCATAATTCATCGCTCAATAAATCGGCAATCGCCCGCTCTAAGCCAATTTCTGCTAACGCTGTGCAACGGCTATCGCATTTTGATAAAGCCTCCTCTAGACGCTCCAAATCCTCCATTTGATGGGCTTTGATATAGAGTGGATGCAATCCTAAGCCGTAGCGCAATTGTTGTGGAAATGCCTCCACCATAGCTTGAATAGTGGCAAAATCGCTTTCCTTAACCGCAACGATCAAGATTTTTTGCACATCGGCGGCAAGGGCGTTAGCAAGCAACTGCGACAAGGGCTCGCCACTAAATTGTTGTAAGTAATCAAGATGAGTATGGGTATCGAAAAAAGCCATAGTTAAGGTCGCAGATTGAAAATTGGGGAAATGTCACATTTTATATGTGACTTAAAAATCATCTATAATAAAATCAATGAGTTATATTCAATTTTAAGAAAAAAATTAAAAATCGAAGGGGCGTTTGGATGTCACATTGAAAAGGGCGCCATTGATTCCGTAGCGCCCTTCATCATTATTCCACCGAAACGGCAGTAATCACCACATCTTCTTTCGGTACATCTTGGTGGAAATCGTGATTACCGGTTTTTACCTTGGCAATTTTATCCACCACGTCCATCCCTTCTACCACTTCACCGAACACGGCATAGCCCCATTCCTGTACCACTTCGCGGCCAAACATTTCCTTCGCACGATAATCTAAGAAATTGTTATCCACCAAGTTGATAAAGAATTGTGCGGTGGCCGAATGTGGATCGGAAGTACGCGCCATGGCCAAAGTACCGCGTTTGTTGCTTAAACGATTGTTAGCTTCATTTTTGATCGGTGCTTGGGTGGCTTTTTCACGCATTCCGCTTTCCATACCACCGCCCTGAATCATAAATCCGTCAATAACACGATGGAAAATTGTGTTATTATAAAACCCGCTTTTACAGTAGTTCATAAAGTTCTCAGCGGTGTTCGGCGCTTTATCAAAATCCAATTTAATTTTAATGTCGCCGAAATTCGTATGTAATGTGATCATTTAATGCTCCTTTGAACTGAAAGGCACCCATTATTCCATAAAGGCCGCACAAGCGCCACCTGGCGTGCGGCATTTTTAATGTTAAGAGAGCCACGATGTTAAAAATTTTTAATACCCTCAGCCGCGAAAAAGAAATCTTTAAACCGATTCATGCAAATAAGATCGGCATGTATGTGTGCGGTGTTACCGTTTACGATTTATGTCATATCGGCCACGGCCGTACCTTTGTGTGTTTTGATGTGATTGCCCGCTATTTACGCTCTTTAGGTTACGAGCTCACCTATGTGCGTAACATCACCGATGTGGACGATAAAATCATCAAACGCGCCCTAGAAAATAAAGAAACCTGCGAGCAACTTGTGGATCGCATGGTGCAAGAAATGTATAAGGATTTTGATGCATTGAATGTGTTGCGTCCGGACTTTGAACCACGTGCCACCCATCATATTCCTGAAATCATTGAGATTGTGGAAAAACTCATTGCCCGCGGTCATGCCTATGTTGCCGATAATGGCGATGTGATGTTTGATGTAGAAAGCTTTAAGGAATACGGCAAATTATCCCGTCAAGATCTTGATCAATTACAAGCCGGCGCTCGTATTGAAATCAATGAAATCAAAAAAAATCCAATGGATTTCGTACTGTGGAAAATGTCCAAAGAGAATGAACCGAGCTGGCCATCCCCTTGGGGGGCAGGCCGTCCGGGTTGGCATATTGAATGCTCGGCCATGAACTGCAAACAATTGGGAGAACACTTTGATATTCACGGTGGTGGTTCTGATTTAATGTTCCCACACCATGAAAATGAAATCGCTCAATCTTGCTGTGCACATGGCGGCCAATATGTCAATTATTGGATCCATTCCGGTATGATCATGGTGGATAAGGAAAAGATGTCGAAATCCCTCGGCAATTTCTTCACCATTCGCGATGTGTTAAACCACTACAATGCCGAAGCAGTGCGTTATTTCCTATTAACCGCACATTATCGTAGCCAGCTCAATTACAGCGAAGAAAACCTAAATTTAGCACAGGGTGCATTGGAACGTTTGTACACGGCTTTACGGGGTACCGACCCGCAAGCAGTTGCTGTTGGTGGTGAAAATTTTGTAGAAGCCTTCCGCGAAGCAATGGATGATGATTTTAATACGCCAAATGCTCTCTCTGTCCTTTTTGAAATGGCTCGTGAAATCAATAAATTGAAAACTGAAGATGCTGAAAAAGCCAATGGCCTTGCCGCCCGTTTGCGTGAATTAGGTGCGATTTTAGGTTTGCTACAACAGGATCCGGAAAAATTCCTACAAGCCGGCTCTGACGATGATGAAGTCGCTAAAATCGAAGCTCTCATCAAGCAGCGTAACGAAGCCCGAGCGGCCAAAGACTGGGCAACTGCCGATGCCGCCCGTAACGAACTCACCGCCATGGGGATTGTGTTGGAAGACGGCGCTAACGGTACAACCTGGCGTAAACAATAATCCTATTATCATTAGTGAGAAAAACGGCGGTCATTTGACCGCCGTTTTTTATTTTAATAACTGAATTTTACTCTTGCATTAACGGGACAATCGAGCTAACCGGGCCGCCGCCGCTTCTTTTAATTCATCCGGAGCATTTTCTGTCCGTAAAATATCCGCATATAGCAGACGGGCAAGCGTGCGATTAGCCAAAGTGCCAATGCCTTCTTCATACATTCTAGCCAAGCGGAATTTACCTTCTAAATTACCGGCTGCTGCAGCTTTATTAACCCATTCAAAGGATTTATCGTAGTCCTTTTGAGCATAATAAATATCCCCCAGCATCAACATTGCATCCTGATCCTTGCCACGAATTGCCGTAGTTTCAAACAACTTAATCGCCTGCGGAACATCCTGCTTCACAAAACTGCCACGATAATACATTACCGCTAAATTATTAATCGCTTTAATACTGCCACCTTCAGCTGCTTCGCTAAACCACCAATAAGCCTTTTCCTTATCCTGTTCCGTCCCGCGGCCTAGGTTATACAACATACCTAAGTTACTTTGCGCCTGTAAATTGCCTTCTAGCGCTAAGGGATACAAAATATTGAATACCGCTTTCCAATCCTGTTTATTCGCTGCCTCTTGCGCTAGGGTTATTTTTTGCTCATCGCTTAAATGGGCTTTATCGCTTAAATCTATGGTTTTCATTGCCCATAAGGGGGAGCTTAAGAAAAGGGAAAGTGCGATAAAATATTTTGCCAATTGCATAATTAACTCCCTATAGGGTTGCGATTAATAAAAAAGCAAAGAACATTGCCGAAATTAAGAACTCGGTTAGACCGACCTGTTTTACTGAAAGTTTCTTTTGCGGTAATAAAACTGCACGCAATAATGGTACGCCATAGGCCAATGCCAACCAATTCAGATTTAAAAACAAAAAAGGTAATACACAGAATCCGTGATAAATAATGGAAGCACGCAGATAACGAGGATTTTTGCGCTCACGCAGCATAGATTTCACATAAAGTGTGGTGCCAACAAAAAACAATGTAGGATAAAGAGCCACCCAATAAATTTTTTCATCCCATACATTCGTTGAAAAATAATAAGCCGCCATTCCAGCCAAAGCGAAAATCAAAATCCCAGCGAAATCATTAAGTAAATTGCGCTCATCTCGTTTTTTTGTGAAATATATGGCAAGTGCGACCAATGGCAACATCGCTAATCCGAAATAAATTATCCGCCAGTTATAGAACAACGCAGGAATAGCAAACAATGCGCTAAGCGTTCCATAAATCATTGTCCACTTACGATATTCCGTCAGATTTTTCCCCTTAAACAGACTTAAAAAGGGATAAGTCATTAAATACAAAAAGCTCCAAGCTGCTAATAACCAGGCATGTTCGGCTACCGGATTACCGAGCAACATACCATAAAGAAAAGGAAGCAACGCCATTACAATGGCGCCATGTTGATTAGAAATGAGCAATTTCATCAGAGAACCTCAATATTTTTGTCAGGTATTTTAGTGCAAATTTAAAAATTTACAAAAAATGGCCTGCATTTTAGAATGCGCCATCCCTATTGAAGGAGTTCCTATGACAATCAAACGTTTACACATCAGCCCACGTTTTTGCGAAGCGGCAATTCATAACCAAACAGCCTACTTAGCCGGCCAAGTACCGGAACATACCCTTGAACAGGGTGCTTATGAACAAACTACTGAAGTATTGGCGTTAATTGACCATTTACTGGCAGAAATCGGTAGTCATAAAAGCAAGATTCTTTCTGCCCAAGTTTTCTTAAGCGATATGGCCGATTATGCTGAATTTAACCGTGCTTGGGATAACTGGGTTGATAACCAAAATCCACCAACACGAGCCACCGTACAGGCGAAATTAGCCGATCCGCGTTGGAAAGTAGAAATCGTCATTATTTCTGCCTTATAAAAAACAAAAGTAACAACTTTGTAAAATTTGTGATCCCAAGCAAAGATCCATCGTGGCTTTTTTGTTAGACTCGCTTCATCACATAAGGAGGACAACATGCAAACACTAACCCCCGAAATTCTTCTTGCTGGTGCTATCGGACTGATTATCGGTTTGATTTTAGGCTATGCGCTATTGCGTTTCACCAAAGGCTCAATTAAGAAACAAGCGCAAACAGAAAGCGCTCTAAAAATGGCCAATGCTCAATTAGAAACCCAACAAGCACAATTAGAAAAACACTTTGCCGAAAGTGCCGAATTGTTTAAGACCTTAATTAACGATTATCAAAAACTCTATCGCCACTATGCCAACAGCTCTAATACCTTACTTGGCGAACAAAGTCGTAAAGGGCTATTTACTCAACAATTAGTCACAGCAGTCGGTGAATCTCATCCGGAACAAGCGCCACGAGATTATTCCGAAGGTTCTTCCGGATTATTAAAAAGTCAATCCGAACAACAAAATTCCTAAACATAAAATTCAAACAAAATGCGGTCGGCCTAAAGTGATTTCAACAGCCACCGCATTTTTTTATTCTTTTTATCAATTCCCTTGTTTTTACAGAACATTTTCCCCATCTTGTGGTCTGAGTAGGCGCCGATTTTTACTCGGAATTGTTATTTTCTTATTGGAGAATTTTATGAAAAAAAGACATTTTGTATTAAGCAGTATTGCCCTCGGTTTAAGTGTATTGGGCAGTTCCTTTAGTGCTCAGGCCACAATTCCAGACGCTATCGTACAGCAAGGTAGCTTGGCACCGATGTTAGAAAAAGTACAACCGGCGGTTGTCACCATTTCCGTTGAAGGGAAAGCTAAAAGTAGCCGTAGCGCGATGCCTGATGATATTCCGGAAGAATTCAAATTTTTCTTTGGCGACCAATTCGGTGATCTTGGTCAACGTGGCGGACGTAATTTCCGCGGACTGGGATCCGGTGTAATTATTAATGCAGCCAAAGGCTATGCGCTTACCAATAATCACGTCGTCGATGGCGCTGACAAAATCACCGTAAAATTACAAGATGGCCGTGAATTCAAAGCTAAATTAGTTGGCAAAGATGATCAATCGGATATTGCCTTAATTCAAATCGAAAACCCGGCCAACCTCACCGAAGTTAAATTGGCCGACTCAGATAAATTACGAGTAGGTGATTTTACCGTGGCGATTGGTAACCCATTCGGGATCGGACAAACCGTTACCTCCGGTATTGTATCTGCACTCGGTCGTTCTACCGGCTCCGATAACGGCGCCTATGAAAACTACATTCAAACTGATGCAGCGGTAAACCGTGGCAATTCCGGTGGTGCTTTAATTAACTTGAATGGTGAATTAATCGGTATCAATACCGCCATTATATCACCAAGCGGCGGTAATGCCGGTATCGCCTTTGCGATTCCAAGTAATCAAGCCAATAATATCGTGCAGCAAATTCTGGAATTCGGTGAAGTACGTCGCGGTATGCTGGGTATTAAGGGGGGCGAACTCAATGCAGATTTAGCCAAAGCCTTTAATGTCAACGCTCAACAAGGTGCATTTATCAGCGAAGTAATTGCGAATTCGGCGGCCGAAAAAGCCGGTCTGAAAGCCGGTGATGTGATCACCGCAATGAATGGCCAAAAAATTGGAAGCTTTGCCGAATTACGTGCAAAAATTGCCACTGCCGGTGTAGGTAAAGAGATTGAACTTACCTACTTACGCGATGGTAAATCCAATAATGTGAACGTTAAATTGCAAGCCGATGATGGCACTCAATTGAGTGATGCTGCCGAGTTACCGGCATTAGACGGCGCCAAACTCGCCAACTACGATAAAAAAGGCGTTAAGGGCGTGGAAATCAGTAATGTCAAATCAGGTTCAATGGCTGCCCAACGCGGTTTGAAAGACGGTGATGTGATTATTGGTGTGAATCGCCAAGTGGTAGAAAACACTCAGGATTTACGCAAAATTCTGGAGCAAAAACCCTCTGCTGTGGCGCTGAATATCCTGCGTGGCAATAGTAACTTCTATTTGTTGGTACAATAATCAATACAAAAAAAACGGTCAGCAATGACCGTTTTTTCTTTTTTAAATCATACCCAATAAAATCAATGACTTAGCATTCTTTTTTAGAAAAACGTTGCATTTCGAGGGGGCGTTACATCACCACAACATCAAATTGTTCCTGATTGTAATACTGCTCCATCTTCACTTTCACCTGTTTGCCAATAAACATTTCCACTTCCGGCAACAAGCCATGGGATTCCTCATTGATCAAATATTCCGATACCGCAGGTGAGGCATAGACTACAAATTGCTCGCTGGCAAAAAGATGATGCACGCGGATAATTTCCCGCATAATTTCATAACAAATGGTTTCCACGGTTTTCACCCGACCACGTCCATGGCACGTTGGACATTCGTCACATAGCACATGCTCCAAACTTTCGCGGGTACGTTTGCGGGTCATTTCTACCAATCCTAACTGGGTAAAGCCATTCACCCCGGTTTTCACGCGATCCTTAGACAGCGCCTGTTCGAGGGATTCCAACACACGCGTACGATGTTCTTCGCTTTGCATATCAATAAAATCGATAATGATGATCCCACCTAAATTTCGTAATTGTAGCTGTTGGGCAATCGCTTTGGTGGCCTCGATATTGGTGTTAAAAATCGTTTCTTCCAAATTACGATGGCCGACAAAGGCGCCGGTATTGATATCAATAGTGGTCATGGCTTCCGTTTGCTCAATGATCAAATAGCCGCCGGATTTTAAATCCACCCGTTTATCTAATGCATTTTGAATGGCACTTTCCACACCATAAACATCAAAAATCGGTTGATTACCGCTATACAACATTAATTTTTTCGATAATTCAGGCATAAATTCATCGGTAAATTCTTTCACTTCCGCAAAGCATAATTTGGAATCGATGCAAATTCGCTCCAAATTAGTACCGATAAAATCCCGCAAGATACGCTGTGGTAATGCAGGCTCACCATAAATTTTAGAACGGGTTGGATATTTGCCACGTCGTTCCAATACCTTACGCCACAAGCGTTTTAAGAACTCTGCATCTTGTCGCAATTCTTCTTCGCTAGCCCCTTCTGTCGCAGTACGAATAATAAAACCGCCTAACTCATCACAAAAAGGTTCAACCAATGCTTTCAGCCTTGCCCGCTCTTCTTCGCTTTCAATACGTTGCGAAACCCCAACATGGCTATTTTCAGGCATAAATACCAAATAGCGAGATGGCAATGTAATATCCGTTGTCAATCGTGCGCCCTTAGTTCCTAAAGGATCCTTTACCACTTGCACGACAATATCCTGCCCCTCGCGTACTAATTCTGAAATAGTTTTCGCGCGGAAATGTTTTTGCTCTTTTTCATCCACACATTCGGTGTGCGACACAATATCCGCAGCGTGCAAAAAGGCCGCCTTTTCTAGCCCAATATCCACAAACGCCGATTGCATGCCTGGCAATACACGGGTTACACGTCCTTTATAAATATTTCCCACAATGCCACGTTTAGCCTGGCGCTCAATATGCACTTCTTTTAATACGCCCATTTCTACCAACGCAATACGGGTTTCGTTGGGTGTTACATTCATTAATAATTCAGCACTTTCCATGGTAGACCTCAGATTTTCCAAGGCATCATTTTAGTGAAAAGGCAGCGAAAAGGAAAATAGAATAATCGTTGTAAATCAGCTAAAATGCCGCCCCTATTCTTTTAAGGAGCCTTATCGTGATTGACTTTCGTCCGTTTTACCAACAAATTGCCGCCACTGAGATTGCGTCTTGGCTAGAAACCCTGCCTGCATTGCTCAAACAATGGCAAAGCCAGCCCCATGGTGAATATGCCAAATGGGCGAAAGTTATTGAACAGTTACCGACCTTGCAGGCCGATGAAATTAATTTGCAAACGGCTGTACAAAGTGCCTCCCAACAGGCCTTGAGTGAAGGCGAAAAGCAACGCATTGTGCATCATTTAAAACAGCTGATGCCTTGGCGTAAAGGGCCTTACCATTTATTTGATATCCATGTGGATTGCGAATGGCGTTCTGATTTTAAATGGGATCGCGTATTACCCCACTTAGCGCCATTGGCTGGCCGTACGGTGCTCGATGTTGGTTGTGGTAGCGGTTACCATATGTGGAGAATGGTTGGTGCCGGAGCAAAAATAGTTGTGGGGATCGATCCAACCGCTCTCTTTTTATGCCAATTCGAAGCCGTACGCAAACTGTTAAATAACGATCGGCGTGCGAATTTAATTCCATTAGGAATTGAGCAAATGCAGCCTTTAGGCGTGTTTGATACCGTTTTTTCAATGGGCGTACTGTACCATCGCAAATCCCCACTAGACCACTTAACCCAACTAAAAAGTCAGTTAGCGCCGGGGGGTGAATTGGTATTGGAAACACTGGTTGTGGATGGTGATGAAAATACTGTTCTCGTGCCTGGCGAGCGCTATGCCAAAATGAAAAACGTTTATTTCATTCCTTCAGTGTCAGCATTAATTCATTGGCTACAAAAAGTCGGTTTCCGCAACGTGCGTTGTGTTGATGTGGCACTCACAACCACAGCCGAGCAGCGTAAAACCGAATGGCTGGAAAATGAGAGTTTAATCGATTTTCTGGATCCACAAGATCACAGTAAAACTATCGAAGATTATCCCGCGCCTTGCCGTGCTGTCATTTTGGCTAACAAATAAATAAAAAAACGCGCTTATCAGCGCGTTTTTAACTTTTTATAGCAACCTTAATAAAATCAATGAGTTACATCCTATTTTAGGCAAAACTCTGATTTTCATGGGGGCGTTTTAGTAAAGGAAAAATGCCTTAAACCTGTGCCGGTTTAACGATTTCACTTGGATAACAGCCCAAAATCTTGAAGGTATTGCTATATTGCTTCAATTCCTCCAAGGCCGCTTGAGTATCAGGATGATGAATATTGGCCTCAATTTCCAAATAGAACATTTCTTCCCAAGGTTTACCATAGATCGGGCGTGATGCCAATTTGGTCATATTGATATGGTGTTTTTTGAACACTAATAACGCATCAACCAAACTCCCTGCTCGTTGTGCGGTGGTCATTAAGAGCAATGTCTTACTCGGAATCTGCGGCGAAACTTCACGTGGTTTTCTCGCAATCACAATAAACCGAGTAATATTATTTGGCTGATTAGCAATATCCGTGCGTAATACCCGTAAACCATATAGCTTGCCACCGTCCTCATTACCCAATGCAGCAATATTCGGTTTATTCAGACGAGCCACTAATTGCATAGCATGTGAGCTGCTTTCACAATATTCGATATGCACTTTATCAAGCCCTTGAATAAATTGACTGCATTGGGAAATCACTTGTGGATGACTATATAGCGTGTCGATTTGAGTTAAATCGTCCTGTTCGCCGACCAACACACAATGTTTGATTGGATAGGCTAACTCGCCAACCAATGCAAGCTCTGTGTGTTGTAGCAAATCATATACCTCATTGATCATTCCCGAAGTGGTATTCTCCAATGGTAATATGCCAAAATCCGCTTCGCCATCACGCACTTTGTCAAAAATCTCTTGAAAACTTTCACAACCGATTTCAACAAACTGTTTTTGATAACGGGCAGCATATTTTCGTGAGGCCAAATGGGAATAGGAACCACGTTTGCCTAAGAAGGCAATATGCAGATTTTGCTCTCGTTGTTCATTCAGTTTTTGTTGCAAATAAACCTGTTGGGTGAGCACCGAATCTTCAATAATTCGTTGAAAAATATCGATGATATATTGGGGTTCCAACTGGTAATTTTCACTTTCCGCGAATTGAACCAATGCCTGCAACAGGATTTGTTCACGAGGTAAATCGCGCAATGCCTTTTGGGTTACTTCTTTTGAACGCACTACATCAAAGGCTAAGCGATGGCGTTCAGAAAGCAGCTTTAAAATACTGCGATCAATTTGGGTAATCTGCTGACGAATTTCGGACAAAGGCAAACTCATCAATTTCTCCTATTTAAAAGTCACGGCATTATTTGGTGCATATTTTGCGGCATCAATCGGTGAATTTTTTTGTAAAAACTCTTTCAATACATCGGCATCAATGAAACCGCTATTCACGTAAGTTGGGTTCTTAGTTAGTTTAGGATAACCATCACCACCCGCCGCATTATAACTTGGTAAGGAAACACGATAGATTTTCTTCAAATCCAACGGTTTTCCTTGAATTTTCACGTTTTCAACTTTACCGGCTTTACGATCAACCACCATCGAAATGCCAGAATATTGAGCATAAGCACCGGAATCCACTTCTTTTAGTGCAACCACATTTAAATAATCTAATAATTCTTGGCCATTTAATTCAACGGAAGACACTTGGTTACCAAAAGGGTGCACTTTTAGCACATCTTTATAGGTAATGTCACCAGATGGAAGTGAATCACGCACACCACCGGAATTCATAATCCCCACATCGGCTTTAACTTTTTGGCGTTGCGCTTCGGCAATCAAATGGCCGAGATTAGTTTGTTCAAAGCGGATAATAGTACGATCCCCTTCCAATTTTCCATGAGACTCACCAACTTTTTGGTTTAGCAACTCACTTCCCTTATCCTGGTAGGTTTGGAGCAATTTTTGCATTTCCGGATCTTGCGGAATTTCTTCACCAAATAACACATATTCAGTTTTACCCTCGGCATTGGTAACTTTATGTTTTAAATTGACCGGGATAAGTCGATAGTTGACTAATTTCAACTCACCGTTTTTAAATTCAAAATCAGCACGGCCAACATATTTGCCCCACTCATAAGCCTGCATAATCCAGCTACCGTTTTGGAAGTCAGGTTTACAGGCTTGGGTTGGCTGGTAATCTTTAATCCATACGCCTTTTTCATCTACACAAACTGGATCATGGCTATGACCACCAATAATCACGTTAAATGCACCTTTTGGTAAATTACGCGCAAGCGACACATCGCCAGGTGCATTAGATCCATGCTGAGCATCGTAATAATAGCCCATGTGGGTTAAGGCAAATTTTAAATCTGGGTTAACTGTTTCATCTAATTCTTTAATAGTATTTTTTGCTGTTTCCGTCGGGTCTTTGAAAGTAACATTATTGGCTAAATATTCCGGATTACCCAATTTTGCTGTATCTTCCGTAGTCAAACCAACTACGGCAATTTTTAGTCCTTGTTTATCCAATACGGTATAAGGTTTTACTAAAGGTTTGCCGGTTTTATCATTAATGACATTAGCTGACAAAAATGGGAAGTTTGCCCAAGATTCCTGCATATCTAGAACTTGTAGCGGGTTATCAAATTCATGGTTACCTAAAGTGGTTGCTTCATATCCCATTAAATTAAAAGCTTTAATATCCGGTTCAGCCGTTAACATATCGGACTCTGGCACGCCGGTATTAAAATCACCGGCATTTAATAAAATTACTGATCCGCCATTTTTTTCTACTTCGGCACGTACGCGATCAATAATGGTTTTCTGTGCAGCAAAACCATATTCACCTTTGGCATTTGGCCAGAAATGACCATGGGTATCATTGGTATGTAATAGGGTGAAATGATAGGTTTTATCCTGTTGATAAGCCATTGCCGTTGAAATCGTTAAGGCAAGCGGGAGCACGGTAAATAATTTCTTCATAATAAAACCTCCAAAACTAAGGTATTGATAACACAGAAAATAAAAAAGCTATACTTCCGACGAAGTATAGCTTTTTCAGCAATAGGATTAAATTAAGACCTGCGTCGGTGCGACATAGCCTTGTGGGACTTCAGCCTTATCTTCGAAGGTCACAAATTCCCAAGCTTCTTGATTAGCCAACACTGCTCGTAACAATTTGTTATTTAATCCATGTCCGGACTTATAAGCTTTAAAATCACCAATAATGTTATAGCCAGCCATATAAAGATCACCAATGGCATCTAACATTTTATGACGTACCAATTCGTCTTTAAAGCGTAATCCTTCTTCATTTAGGATTCTGTAATCATCAAGGACGATTGCATTATCAAGACTACCACCCAAAGCTAATCCTTGAGATTGAAGGTATTCGATATCCTTCATAAACCCAAAGGTTCTGGCACGACTAATTTGGTGCACAAAGGCCTGTGCAGAGAAATCCATTACATAATTGCGCACTTTTTTACTAATCGCAGGATGATCAAAGTCGATGGTGAAATTTAGTCTAAAACCATTGTAAGGCGAAAGTTCTGCCCATTTATCGCCATCTTCAACCCGTACTTTTTGCTTGATACGAATGAATTTCTTAGCCGCATTTTGTTCTTCAATTCCAGCATCTAATAACAAATAAATGAAAGGACTCGCACTACCATCCATAATTGGGATCTCTGGCGCATCAACTTCAATAATAATGTTATCAATACCTAAACCTGCTAATGCGGCATTCAAATGCTCTACTGTAGAAACCCGAATGCCTTGTTCATTGACTAATGCCGTACAAAGCATCGTGTCTCGAACAGAATCTGCATTCGCCGGAAAAGTTACCGGGGGATTAAGATCGGTTCTGCAATAAAGCACGCCTGTATTTGGCATAGCAGGACGCAGTGTTAAAGTCACTTTTTTTCCACTGTGTAAACCAACACCTGTGACTTTAATACTTTGTTTTAATGTTCTTTGTTTAATCATATGATGACCTTATTGCTTCACAACAAGTATTAATTATTTTTCATCCCGACCAAAGGTACTCGGATTGAAAATATGTCTATTTTTCTTTAATTCTTCCAAACGCTCGCCAATAGGTCTTTCTAAACCACTACCATAACTATTACTTGGTTGCTCTGGTTGACTATAACCTGATTGCGCATGTTGGAAATTACGTACAGCATCTTCTGCACTTCTCAAGCCTCCAACCGGAGGACGAGGCTGAATAGCAGCTTGCTCATGATGTTCTACGGCATGTTGCATAGATTGCTGAGCTATATTTTGTTGAATGGGCTGCTGACGCGGCACAACTTGAATTTCTTCGTTAGGTGTAAGCTCGCCTAATCCAGTTGCCACGATAGTTACACGAATTTCATCTGTCATATCTGGCACTAAAGTTGTTCCAACAACGATAGTTGCTTCTTCTGAAGCAAAACTACCAACGGTTTCACCAATCACATTAAATTCGTCAAATGCTAAATCAAAACCACCGGTAATATTGATCAAAATACCTTTGGCATTGGTTAAATCAACTTTTTCTAATAAATCGTTACGAACAGCAATACGGGCAGCCTCTTCCGCACGACCTTCGCCAGGGGCACTCTTAGCAGAACCGAAGCCGATCATTGCTTGTCCCATTTCGGACATTACAGTACGTACGTCTGCAAAGTCTACATTAATCATCCCTGGAGAGGTAATCATATCAGAAATCCCCATCACAGAATTACGTAACACATCATTCGCAGCAGCAAAAGCATCAATTAATTTAGCATTTTTTGGTAGAACTTTTTGAATTTGTTGGTTTGGAATAATAATCATCGAATCAACGTATTGAGCGAGATCTTTAATTCCTAACTCTGCAAATTGCATACGTTTACGGCCTTCAAACACAAAAGGTTTAGTGACGACCGCTACGGTTAAAATACCCAATTCTTTAGCAACTTTAGCAACAATTGGTGCTGCTCCGGTACCAGTACCACCACCCATACCGGCAGCAATAAATACCATATCTGCACCTTCAAGCATCTTACGAATCTCTTCTTGATCATCTTCTGCAGCTTTGCGCCCTACATTAGGGTTTGCTCCCGCACCAAGACCTTTAGTTGTTGCCCCACCAATTTGTACGGTTTGTTGCACCTGACTTTTACGCAATGCTTGAGCATCAGTATTAACAGCATAGAAAATAATTCGGCCATGCTCATCATTATCGATAGAGCTTTCACCTAAGAAATTGCCACCAATATCATTTTTAATCATATTGGCAACCATGTGATTAACAGCATTACCGCCGCCACCACCGACTCCAACCACTTTGATCAGGGCGCCAGACTGTTCTTCAAAATCACCGTACTCTGGGTATAACATTTGTGTTGTTCTCCGTTATTGCTAAATTTTGCGGGTACTTTATCAAAAGTAAAATTGTTGCTATTGTAGATTAAAAATAAAAATTCTCAAAATTCAGAGCGGACTTTATTGGCAATTTTTTTAATTCCTGACCAAATTGCACTAAATACGTTACCCTCACCATCATCCCGGCCAATCAGTTCATCATCACTATTGCTGTGGTTATATTGCAACAAACCAACAACCGTTGAATACTGAGGGCGATTTACATAATCAGTCAATCCTGTAATATTCAGTGGACTACCTATACGGACCTGACAACCAAAAACATCAGAGGCGCAGTCTTTCAAATCTTCAATTTGAGCACCACCACCAGTAATAACCACACCGGCAATCAATTCAAATTTGATATGTTTGTTTTCTAATTCGGCTTTTAAATGATCCAACTCATCTTTTACAACGCCTAGCAGCTCCATATAGCGGGCGGAGGTAATTAAAGATAAATCACTTTTAGTTAACGAGCGCGGGGCTCTTCCGCCGATACTGGCAACCTCAATCTTTTTATCTCCATGCAAACGCGCTGGATATAAGGCACTAGCATAATTAACCTTAATTCTTTCTGCTTCGGTACGGGATACGGTACAGGCATGAGCAATATCATTGGTAACAATATTACCAGCATAAGGGATAACCTTACTAAAACGCAATGAACCGTTGGTGTATACCATGACATTCATAGTGCCGGCCCCAAAATCGATTAGGCAAACCCCTAAATCTTTTTCATCCTCGGTTAGTACCGAGTGAGTCGCAGCGAAACCAGAGAATACTACTTTGTCAACTTGTAACCCACAACGTTCCACCGCTTTTTTCAAATTATTTTGCCAATCTTGATGGCAAGCGATTAAATGAACATTAGCCTTTAAACGAACGCCTTGCAAACCTAATGGGTTTTTAATATTAAACTGACGATCGACAGCGTATTCTTGCGGAATAACATGTAACAACGAAAGCCCTTCAGGCAGCTTGATCGAACTTGCGGTATGTAACGCGGAATCAATTTCTTCTTGTGTAACTTCACCTTCAGCAATAGGTACAAAACCGCTTTCGTTCAAACTCTGAATATGTTCACCAGTAATCGCCAATGTCACACTCATTATTTGACAGTCAGCCATTGATTCAGCAGATTCAATCGCTCGCTGAATTGAATTAACGACAGCATCTAAATCTGTAATGCTACCGCGATCAATCCCTTTCGATGGACAACTGCCTACACCGAGAACATTTACCACACCATCCGGTAACACCTCGCCCACCACAGCAACCACTTTTGATGTACCGACTTCAAGACCTACAATTGTTTTAGATTCCACCACTTTCGCCATTATTCTCACACCTAATTATTTTCAGACATCCCTACAGCCGCACCCGATTCATAGCGCAGATCAATATAATCAATTTTTTTGCCTTCTGGCACTTCAATTTGCGGGTAAATGGTTACAAAACGGCCTAGCTTTGATTTCCACTCACCTCGTCCAAGACGCAACACTATATCATTATCAAGCGTGACTTGCCATGCACCACGCTCATCTATTACGATTCCCTTTACGGTGAGTCCTTTAGCTTTAAAATCATTATAAATTTGCTGCCAAGCTTCTAATACTTTCAAACTTTGGTAATCTGGTCCACCTAATAGAGGAAGATTATTTTCTTTCAATTTCTCGGCTGGCAATTGAAAGACTGTGCCATCCTTTGTTACAAATTCGGTTTTATTCCAAACAGCAACAGGTTGGTATTCGTTAACCCAAATACTTAAACGATTTGGCCAAATTTTTCTCACTACAGCGCCTTTCACCCACGGTAATGTTTCGATTTGCTCCTGAATTACAGAAACATCCTGCCCCCAAAATCCCTTCAATTTGCCCATTTTGAGTAATACATCCTGAATATCGGCATAACCGGTATAGTCATTTTTCCCGACCAAAGCATAAGCACTGATTGGTTTCTCATCTAAACTATCCAACCAAGTTTGCCGATAAATATAAGCAAACACAGCGAGAATAATGACAATAACAGGTAACAAAAAGCGGAGTTGCAGAAAATAGCGTAAGTGGGATAAATAATGCTTTTTCCCAAGGGACGTACTCTGCGGACTTTTTCGCTTAATGACATTCATTAGGCACTTAACTCCAAGATTTTAACCACTAACTGTTCAAAAGAAATTCCGACTGTTGCAGCAGATTTTGGGAACAAGCTATGACTAGTCATGCCAGGATTTGTATTCACTTCAACTAAACGGAAATGTCCTTGTGCATCAGTCATCACATCAATTCGACTCCAACCACGGCAACCTACCACATCGTAGGCTCGTTTAACTAAATCGGCTAATTCCTGCTCACGCTCGGCACTCAAACCAGCGGGACAAAAATATTGGGTATTATCGGAAATATATTTAGCATCGTAGTCATAAAATTCACCTTCTGGCACAATTTTTACTGCTGGCAAAACCTTTCCGCCCAACACAGGAACTGTTAATTCTTCACCCGCGAGCCATTCTTCAATCAACACTGTTTCATCAAATTTCAAAGCATATGCTACCGCATCTTTTAATTGTTCTAGCTGTTTAACTTTAGTTAATCCAACGCTAGAGCCTTCCAATGATGGTTTTACCATCAGAGGTAAACCTAACTTAGCGACAACCGCTGCCGGATCCAAATCCACAAAATTTTGTTTCGTCACAATTTCCATTTCGGCAACAGGTAAACCAAATGCTTTCCACAGCATTTTAGTACGCATCTTATCCATGGTCAGCGCAGAAGCCATAACGCCACAACCAGTATAAGGCAAGCCGATTTGTTCCAACAATCCTTGCATAGTACCGTCTTCACCACCACGCCCATGCAAAATATTAAAGACTCGCTCAAATCCGTCTTTTTTTAAGTCCGCCACATTATATTCTTGAGGATCAATCGGATACGCGTCATACCCTTGACTCAACAAAGCATCCAGTACTGCTTTCCCAGAATTTAAAGACACTTCACGTTCAGCAGAGCTGCCGCCTAGCAATACGGCAATTTTTTGTTCTTTTAAGTTCATTTTATTTCCTAATTCAATTAATGTTGCCAACTTTCCGCTAAACCGCGCGAAATTTTGCTCACGCTGCCAGCCCCTTGAGCAAGGATCAAATCACCATCTTGAATAATTTGATCCAACACATCACCTAGTTGGCTAACATCAGATACTAAAATCGGATCCACTTTGCCCAGATTACGAATCGAACGACATAATGCTTTACTATCTGCCCCCACGATCGGGGCTTCACCAGCAGCATAAACATCCAACATAATCAGAGCATCCACACCAGATAAAACCTGCACAAAATCATCAAATAAATCACGGGTACGACTATAACGATGAGGTTGGAAAATCATTACAATTCGTTTATCTCCCCAACCTTCTCGCGCAGCCTGAATGGTGACGCCCACTTCGGTCGGATGATGGCCGTAATCATCCACTAAACGAACTTTACCATTTGGTCGAATAAACTCACCCAATTGGTCAAAGCGTCGTCCGGCGCCTTGGAAATCAGCTAGCGCAGCTAGAATGGCTTCATTTTCCACGCCTTCCTCCTTCGCTACAGCTAATGCAGCCGTTGCATTTAATGCATTATGTTTGCCTGGTACATTGAGCAACACATTAATCCGCTCACCATCTGGACAACGTACAGTGTAATGACCTTGAAAGCCCGTCTGCTCATAATCTTCAATTCGATAATCCGCATGTTCACTGAAACCATAAGTAATTACTTGGCGACCTACTTGTGGCACTAGCTCCATCAACACAGGATCATCAGCACACATCACCGCCAAACCATAGAACGGCAAATTATGCAAAAACTTCACATAGGTCGATTTCATCTTCTCAAAATCGCCTTCATAGGTATCCATATGATCCGGTTCGATATTCGTCACCACCGATACCATTGGCTGCAAATGCAAGAATGATGCATCACTTTCATCAGCTTCAGCAATCAAATAACGACTAGCCCCCAAGTAAGCATTTTTACCAGCTGATTTCACCAAACCACCATTTACAAAAGTGGGGTCTAACTTCGCTTGAGTGTAAATCATTGAAATCATAGCTGTTGTGGTTGTTTTTCCATGGGTACCCGCCACCGCGATACCATGACGAAAACGCATAATTTCTGCCAGCATTTGAGCCCGTTGAATAACAGGTATACGCTTTTCTTGGGCTGCCACGAGTTCCGGGTTATCCGCTTTAATCGCACTGGACACCACCACCACGCTGGATCCGGCAATATTTTCAGCAGCATGACCAATAAAAATCTGTGCTCCGGCTTGTGCTAAGCGTTGAGTTACAGGACCATCGGCAATATCGGAGCCGGAAATACGATAACCTTCATTTAATAGAATTTCTGCGATTCCGCTCATGCCCGCGCCGCCAATGCCAATGAAATGGATCTGCTGCACCCGGCGCATTTCGGGAATAATTTTACGAATTTCTTCCGGAGTATGTTTCATGCTAAACCTTCTTTGCTAATCATGCCCGATGCTAGCGGGCGGCTTTAAATAACGTAACCCTTTGATTTTATTAAATTTAAAAACGCCCCTTTGATTTTTGGAGTTTTCTCAAAAATAACATCTAAGTCATTGATTTTATTAGGATTGGATTAAAAACTAATTTGCGCAGTCAATCACGATTTTAGCAACATCAGACGCAGCCTGAGGAGCTGCCTTCGCTTTTGCTTTCTCGGCCATTTTTGCCAATTTTTCACGATCTAAATCAGACAGCAAACCAATCAAACGCTCAGGACTTAATTCATTTTGTGGGACAATCATTGCGGCTCCCGCATCAGCCAAATATTTAGCATTTAAGTATTGTTGCTGATCCTTATGCTGAAATGGCACAAAAATCGCCGGAGTGCCGACTGCCGCCAATTCACATACGGTGAGCGCACCTGAGCGACAAATCACTAAATCTGCCCAAGCATAAGCCTCAGCCATGTCATTTATAAATTCACTTAACTGTACTTTGTCGGCATTCTCTCCATACCAGTCGCGTACGCTCTGCAAAGCCCCTTTCCCAACTTGATGACGAACTTCTAATTTATCCCCCAACGCAGCAACGACTTTAGGTAAGGTTTGATTCAGCACCCGCGCACCTTGACTACCACCGACCACCAAGAGACGTAATTTACCTTGACGCATAGCAAAACGTTGCGCGGGTGGAGCCATTTCAAATAGCGACTGACGTACCGGATTCCCAACAACTTGTGCATCCGTAAATGCACCAGGAAAAGCCTGTAATACACGCTTAGCCACTTTCGCCAACCATTTATTAGTCAGCCCCGCAACGGCATTTTGCTCATGCAAAATCACCGGTACACCACACAATTTGGCTGCAATGCCACCCGGGCCGGACACATAACCGCCCATTCCCAATACTGCATTTGGCTGATAGTCACGAATAATCGCTCGGGCCTGTAGTACTGCCCGTAAAATAGCAAAAGGCGCGAGCAACAAGGCTTTTACTCCTTTACCGCGCAAACCGGAAATTTGAATAAAACGAATTGGAATACCATGTTGAGGCACCAATTGGGCTTCCATACGATCCTTTGTTCCCAGCCAACAAATCTCCCAGCCTTGCTTTTGTAGCTCTGCGGCAACCGCCAAAGCAGGGAAAACATGGCCGCCGGTCCCGCCAGCCATAACCAATAATTTTTTAGTCATCTAATCATCCCTTAATCGTGCCTGACCGCCCCGTTGAAGACGATTTTCATGATCAATGCGTAATAAAATACCAACGGTGGCTGACATGATAATAATACTAGAACCACCGTAACTCACTAGTGGGAAGGTTAAACCTTTGGTGGGTAACATGCCTAACGCCATGCCTAAGTTTACGAAGCCCTGGAAGAAAATCCAAAAACTAATCCCTAGAGCAAAGAAACCGCGAAAACGCTGCTCTAACATCAATGATTCACGACCAATTTTCAAGGCTCGAAAAATTAATAGGCCAAGCAAAATTACGACAATCACAATACCGATAAAACCAAACTCCTCACCAATGATCGCCATAATAAAGTCGGTATGGGCTTCCGGTAGATATTCCAGCTTCTGGATAGAGTTACCTAAGCCTTCTCCACTAATTTCACCGCGACCAAATGCCATCAAGGAGTTGGTCAACTGGAAACCGGTTCCGTAAGGATCCTTGAAAGGTTCTAAAAAGCCGGTAAAACGTTTTAAACGATAAGAAGCGGACACGACCAACCACAAGCCTAGAATACCGCCGGTGGCAATAAGAAATAAGAATTGTAAGAAGTGGGCACCAACGATAAATAGCATGCCAAACGTAATCACAAAGAGTACAACGGTTGAGCCCATATCTGGCTGCACTAAAAGGAAAATCCCCATCACACCCATCACGATAAACGGTTTAATCGCACTGAATTTACGCCCACGCACTTCGTCATAACGGCGGGTAAAATAGCTTGCCAAGAAACAAGTCAAGGCCAACTTGGCAAATTCTGCCGGCTGGAAATTTAAAATTCCCAAAGAAATCCAACGTTTCGCCCCATTGACAGAGGTACCAATCACCAACACCAAAATAAGCATAATTACCGCTATCCAGAAAATAGCCGCATGCATTTTCTCCCATTTAGCGGAAGGGAAACGTAAAGTGATGTAACAGGTAGCCAGAGATAGCAATACATATACCGCATCGCGTTTGGCAAAGTAGAACGGGTCATTGTAAAGCCGCGAACTGTAAGGCATAGAAGCGGAAGTGACGGCAATCAAACCGATCATTAACAAAATGACAAAAAGCCACCAGAGCGCTCGGTCATAGAGCAATCCCTGTGGCGTAATACGCATCCAGCGGTCATAACTTTGCTTGAGCTGTGTAATAAATTCCATCATTAACCCGCTATCACTTTAAATTCGCCAAACGGGTAAATTCTTCTCCCCGCTTTTCAAAGGACGGGAATTGATCCAAGCTAGCACAAGCTGGAGAAAGCAACACCATATCGCCTACAACCAAATGCGGGCGTAAAAACTCTATGGCCTGTTGCATTGTTTCAAAAAGATGGGAATGTGAAGAGAGTGCGGCAAGCTGCGCACCATCACGGCCAAAACAATAACAAATAATATTCGGTTTTTCGATAAGTGTGGCTAACTCAGAAAAATCAGCACCTTTACCATCACCACCTAATAATAAATGTAATGTTCCTTTTACCTGTAAACCACTAAGAGCAGCCACAGTACTGCCTACATTGGTTGCTTTAGAATCATTAATCCAACGAACACCATTTACATTGGCTGCTAGTTGGAAACGATGATCTAATCCTTTAAAGTGACGTAAGGTATGACGCACCGCAGCTAATGGGATACCTACGGCTTCGCTCAATGCTGTCGCAGCCAAACAATTCATATAGTTGTGACGACCAACCAAACTGACTTCTCCACAAGGTAAAATCACTTCGTCGCCAGCCATTAGATAGCTATCATCCTCTCCATGTCGCAACCAATAATCGGCTTGGCTTTCGGCAAAAGGATATACTTTTGAGGACGTATCCATAGCATCCGGTCTAGTCAGTGGATCTTCGTTATTCACCACGATATTTACCGCATTCTGATAGACTCGTAACTTAGCTTGACGATAATCTTCTAAATCCACATAACGATTCATGTGGTCTTCTGTAACATTTAATACTGTCGCAGCGGCAGCCTTTAAACTATAGGTCGTTTCTAGTTGGAAACTAGAGAGCTCTAAAACATAAAGATCGAATGATTGATTGAGTAAGGAAAGCGCCGGAATACCAATATTGCCCCCCATACCAACAGCTAAACCTGCAGATTTGGCAATTTCATAAACTAAACTCGTTACGGTACTTTTACCATTAGAGCCTGTAATTGCAATAATCGGTTTATCAGCCACTCGACAAAATAACTCAATATCACCAATAACTTCTACACCAGCAGCAATTGCAGCTTGAATTTCAGGTGTCTTTACCGCGAGCCCTGGACTAATCACAATAATATCGCTCTCAAGCAACCATTGTTGATTCAAACTGCCACAATGTAGCGGGATATCCGATGCTAATTGTTCTTTTCCTGCTGGACTTTCACGGGTATCAATAACTCGTAAGTGGGCATTTTGACTACGTAAATAATCGACACAAGAAAGCCCCGTCTTACCGAGGCCGATAATCGTAATATTTTTACCTGAATACAAAGTTGTTTGTTCGGTCATTTTCTGTCTTCTTTTCAAGATCAGGCCGTTAACATCAAAACTAGCCCACCATAAACCTAAAAATAGAATGCATCCTACCTCAGGGCAGGATACGAAAGAAATGTTGTGATTAACGTAATTTAAGGGTTACCAATCCCATTAATACCAACATCAAGGAAATAATCCAAAAACGGATGATTACTCTTGGTTCCGGCCACCCTTTTAATTCAAAATGGTGATGGATCGGTGCCATTCGAAAGATTCTCTGTTTACGTAATTTATAAGAGCCAACCTGCAAGATAACAGATAGAGCCTCTACTACAAAGACGCCTCCCATAATCACCAAGAGGAATTCCTGACGAACTAAAATCGCAACAACACCAAGCGCGCCGCCCAAAGCTAATGAACCTACATCGCCCATAAAGACTTGAGCAGGATATGTATTAAACCATAGGAATCCTAACCCTGCACCTACGATAGCTGTACAAAAAACGACGACTTCTGAACTATATTTAATATAAGGAATATGCAAATAATCGGCAAAATTGATGTTTCCGGTTGCCCAGGCAATTAAAGCAAAAGCGCCTGCGACCAAGGCCGTTGGCATAATAGCCAAACCATCTAAACCATCGGTCAAATTAACCGCATTACCAGTTCCAACAATGACAAAATAAGAAAGAACAATATAGAACAATCCAAGCTGCGGCATGATATCTTTGAAGAAAGGCACAACTAAGCGAGTCGCATCGGTATCATGGCCAAGCCAATACAGCCAAAGAATGGCAACAAGGGCAACCACCGACATCCAAAAATATTTCCAACGGGCAATCAAACCATCGGTATTTTTTCGGGTGATCTTCCGATAATCATCTACAAAACCGATTGCCCCATAACCGAACAGAACAAATAAACAAATCCATACATAAGGATTACTTAAATTCGCCCACAGCAGCGTACTGACTCCGATGGAAAATAAGATCATAATGCCACCCATGGTTGGAGTTCCACGTTTACTAAAATGGCTTTCAGGACCATCATTTCTGACTTCTTGCCCAAATTTTAATACCTGTAAACGCTTAATTACCTTTGGTCCAATCCAAAGAGAAATAAACAGTGCGGTTAATAATGCTAAAATAGCCCGTACTGTAATATATGAAACAACATTAAACATCGTCTCATAACGAACCAAAAGTTCTGCCAACCAAACTAACATTTAAAACTTTCCTTCAATGAATAAATAACATCTTCCATATGCATTGATCGAGAGCCCTTCCCTAGAACTACAACATTGTTATTATTGGCTAACTGTTGATGAATTATTGATGATACAAATGAGATCATTGAATTCTTATCATCAAAATGTTTTCCGCCGGTAGCCGTTGAAATTAATTGGCTCTCATTACCAAATGAAAGCACCAAATCTAATCCTGCTTGCTGAGCATATTCACCTACTTGAGCATGACGAGCCCCGCTTTCTGCCCCTAATTCTTTCATATCTCCGACAAGGAGAATACGATACGCTGAATAAGTGTTTAATACATCAATTGCGGCACATAATGAGTCAACGTTAGCATTGTAAGTATCATCCAACAATAGCAACCGATCACTTACTGTTATTGGGAAAAGACGCCCTTTAACCGCAGAACGATGAATCAGTCCTAATGTTACATCGTCCAAAGATGCACCAACATTCATTGCCAATGCTGCTGCTGCAAGTGCATTACTCACATTGTGAGCACCTAAATAGGGTAAATTAATTTCTGTTTTTCCTTGGGGCGTGTGTAGCGTAAATGAACTTCCGCTCAACGTGCGTTGAACATTCTCAGCCCAATAATCACCCCCATTAAAAAATACCACCGGATGGCAGCCAATATCATTTTGCCAAAGTGTTAAATAATGATTTTGCTGATTTAGAATAGCCACGCCATTTTCGGTTAACCCACGGTAAATTTCACCTTTAGCACGAGCAACACCTTCAATTGAACCAAATCCTTCTAGGTGCGCTGGTGCGACATTATTAACCAATGCTGCATTAGGTTGGGTAATTTGAGTTGTGTAATCAATTTCCCCCTGATGATTTGCACCAAGCTCAATAACAGCAAACTTATGTTGTTCCGTTAAACGTAATAAGGTAAGAGGTACACCAATATCATTATTAAAATTACCTTGGGTAAATAATACAGAATCCGCCCCCCCTGCCGTTTGTTGTAAAATAGATGCTGTCATCTCTTTTACCGTAGTCTTACCGGAAGAGCCTGTCATAGCAACTGTCCGTGGTTTTATTTTATTCCGTAACCATTTCGCCAAATCACCTAAAGCCAAGCGGCTGTTAGCTACAAGCAACTGAGGAACATTCAAAGAATAGTCAGCTCGCTCTACCACTAATGCAATCGCACCTTGGCTAATCGCTTTATCAAGATAATCATGAGCATCAAAATTCTCTCCTTTCAAGGCAAAGAACAAGCTATTGTGTTGATACTGTCGGCTATCCGTGTTGATCGCATCAACTACCGTCGTAGCATCGCCAATCAACTTAGCATTCAAAATTTCTGATAATAGTGCTGTTGTTACCTTAATCATTTTGAGGTTCCCGTTTTCGATTAATATATTGGCGAACAACTTCTTGATCAGAAAAATAATGCATCTCATTACCAATAATTTGATAATCCTCGTGGCCTTTACCAGCGATTAAGATGACATCCTCCTCAATAGCTCCACCCACTGCAAATTCAATTGCATCTTGGCGATTAGTAATTAATGCTACAGTATTCCTATCGCCAACCCCGGCTAAAATATCTGCTTCAATTTTTATAGGGTCTTCGGTTCGCGGGTTATCCATAGTAACAATAACAAAATCAGCCAAGCGATTAGCAATACCGCCCATTAATGGGCGCTTACCACTATCACGATCACCGCCACAACCAAAGACGCACCACAAACGCCCTTTGCAATGTTCTCGAGCCGCTAATAATGCTTTTTCTAGAGCATCCGGTGTATGGGCATAATCAACTAATACTGTAGGGAATCCATTCTCCTTAATAACTTCCATTCTTCCACAAACACCTTTGAGCCGAGATGCTGTTATAATTAATTCAGATAATGGATACCCTAATCCAAGTAAAGTTGCTGCTGCTAAGAGTAAATTAGAGACATTAAATTCACCGATTAATTCACTATGGAAAATACCATCTCCCCAACTAGAAGAAAAACCGATGGATGTTCCTCTATCAGTGAAATGGATTGAAAGGGCTTTAATCCATCGAGAGGAGATCGGCCGATAATGAGGATCAACACTCACCTCAATAACTGGTGGTAAATCCTTTAACCATGCCTTTGCACAAAAATCATCAACATTAAGTACTCGCAATCCCACATCTAATTCAGTAAATAAACGTTTCTTGGCTTCTCCATATGCTTCCATCGTATGATGATAGTCCAAATGGTCACGGCTCAAATTGGTGAAAATCGCAGCATCAAAATGAAGCGCTTCAACCCGATGCTGAGATAATCCATGGGAAGATACCTCAATAGCGGCAAAGTCTGCATCTTGCGCAACAAACTGCGCCAGTTGGGATTGTATTTCTACCGCTGACCCCGTTGTATTTTTGGACTCTGATAACCGTCCTAATAAACCATTTCCAATCGTTCCCATTACCGCTGAAGTATGTCCCAACAAAGTGGCCCATTGCGCTAATAATTGTGAAATGGTCGTTTTACCATTAGTACCAGTAATCCCGACAAGTCTCAACTTACTCGAAGGATCATCATAAAAATCGCCTGCAATTTTCGATAAATCACAACCTAAATTATAATATTGAATAACAGGGACATTATTCACAAAATAAATCTGCAAATGCTCTGTTGGAAGCCCTGCTTCAGCGAGAATTGCTACGGCACCTTTTTCAATTGCTGCTGAAATAAATTCTCTACCATCAACCACATGGCCTTTAATGGCAATAAATAAAGTACCTTCCGTTACTTGCCGGCTATCAAGGGTGAGCCCTGCAATTTCAACATCTCCCGCAAGGTTGATATCTAACAATGTACTCAATTTTTTCATTTTCTTATTTAATCTCTTTGTGTCGATGATTAATTGGTTTTCTCTAACTTATGATCGTTAAGACGCACTGTTCGCTTTGTTAATTTATCTGTTGGTTCTGCATCAGGTGCAATGCCATTAGCTCGCAATGCATATCCCATAATACTGGAGAATACTGGGGCAGATACTGCTCCTCCATAATATTGGCCAGCTTTGGGATCATTAATCAAAATAACTAAGGCATACCGAGGATCACTAATAGGCGCTAAACCAGCCGTAAATGCAACATATTTATTAACATAGTGGCCATTTTCTATTTTTCTTGCCGTACCGGTTTTCACACCAACACGATAGCCCTCTACCATAGCGCGTTTATTTTTAATTGCGACTTTTTCAAGAATACCAACCACTTCTTTACTAGCTTTTTCCGAAAATACTCGTTGGCCGATAACTGGAGGATCTACCTTCGTAATTGAAAGTGGACGATAAATACCATAACTGCCTAATGTAGCGTACGCACGAGCAATTTGTAACGGTGTCGTTGTAATACCATATCCATAAGCGACTGTCGCACGCTCAATATCAGCCCAACGCTTACGATTCGCATTTAAAAGACCAACTTGTTCACCAATTAGACCTAAATCTGTCGGCTTACCCAGCCCCGCGCTTTGATAGGTTTCCATTAAAGCCGATGGAGGCATACGTAAAGCTAAGCGACTTACCCCACGGTTACTTGAATTAATCAGAATCTCATCTATGGTTTGCTGTCCTCTCGGCGCTACATCTGTAATATCTTTTCCACTTAGATTAAGTGGCCCGGTATTAATGATTTCATCGCGACGGACCGCCCCACGTTGTAATGCAGTCAACACCACAAACGGCTTAACAGTTGAACCTGGTTCGAACGTGTCGGTAATAGCTCGATTACGTTTTAGCTCATCCTTAACGCTAGAAAGGTTATTCGGGTTATAAGAAGGTGCAGTAGCCATCGCCAACACTTCACCGGTACGAACATCAACTAAAACGGCTGTACCAGATTCAGCTTTATTTTCACTTACTGCTTTTTTAATTTCTCGATAAACCACTGATTGCAATTTTTCGTCAATACTTAATGTCACATCTTGAGCATCATATTTTTTCTGATCCGCAACATGTTCTACGATATTACCTCGTTTATCTTTGCGAACAACGCGCGCACCATCTTTTCCGACTAACATGGAATTAAAACTAGCTTCAACTCCCTCAATCCCTTTACCGTCAATATTAGTAAAACCAACCAACTGTGCGGTCTCTTCTACACGAGGATAAAAACGACGAGATTCAGTTTCTAAAGAAATACCTTTAATTTTTAATTCGCGAATATAATTCGCCTTACCAGCTTCAACTTGGCGGGCTAAATATAAAAAACCTGATTTAGGATTTTTCTCAATTTTTTTCACCAAGTCGTCGTAACGCATATCCAATACTTCTGCGAGTGCTTTAATTCGTTCCTTATCATCCAATGAATGTTCTTTGTAAATCATTCTAGGATCTGCCACGATTGCACTCATCGGTACACTCACCGATAACAACTGACCATTTCGATCTAAAATAGAACCACGTACAGACAACACTTCATCTTTGCGCAATGAACGTTTATCAGCTTCACCAGAAAGTGTATCCGCATCAATTGACTGTACATAAGCCGCACGAGTTACCAAGGCAACAAGGCCAAGAAAAATGAAACCAACGGACACAAAATAACGACTGCGTAAGAAACATTTCTCAAACACTTGTTTAGGTTTATTCGGCTTAACTGCGGCTGTTGCCGGTAGTTTTCTAATATTCTTTTTTGATTTAGCCGATTTTTTGGATGAGTTGAATCTGACCATATCCTTAAATTCCTACTCTACAATAACTACTTCTTGTTCTGGTTCTACTCTTTTCATATTCAACGTGCCAATTGCAATAGATTCAACCCGCGTATTATCGCTTTCAGTCGCTTCTTGCAATTGCAAATTGCGATATTCATTTTCTAGGGCTTGATGCTGCACTACCAATTGCCCATTTTCTGAAATTAATCCACGGGTTTGATGAGTCATCCAAATTGTGCCAAAGGCAGAAAGTAAAATAAGTATCAAAAGTACAACAATTAATTTATTTGCCGAAAAAATATCTTCAACCAATAAGTGCTGTAACGGATAACGTTCACTATTTTCCATATTTAAACCTTTTCAGCGATACGTAATACGGCGCTGCGAGAACGTGGGTTTGCATTAACCTCAGCATCGGTTGGCTTAATTGCTTTACCAATAATTTTTAATTTCTGACCACGTTCAATTTGATCTTCACGTAATGGTAAGCCTTTCGGTAATTCTACTCCTCGACTTTGCTTACGCATAAAATGTTTTACCATTCTGTCTTCTAAGGAATGAAAGCTAATAATCGATAAACGGCCTTGTGGTGCCAGTACATTCAATGCAGAATTCAATACGCTTTCGAGCTCATCTAATTCCGAATTAATAAAAATACGGATAGCCTGAAAACTACGAGTTGCAGGATGCTTATGTTTATCTTTAAATGGAACAGATTGAGCAATTAACTCAGCAAGTTGTGATGTCCGACTTAAGTATTCTGTAGCATTTTTATTAAACTCTACAATGGCAGTAGCAATCCGCTTAGCGAAGCGTTCCTCACCAAATGTTTTTAAAACCCAAGCCAAATCTTCCACAGAAACCTGAGCTAACCATTGTGAAGCAGAAAGACCTTTAGTGGTATCCATTCGCATATCCAATGGACCATCCTTCATAAAGCTAAAACCACGTTCAGCTTCATCTAACTGAGGGGAGGAGACACCAAGATCTAGTAAAATCCCATCAACTTTACCGACCAAATCTAATTTCTCACAAATTTCAGGAAGTAAAGAAAATGCACTATGTTCAATTTGAAAGCGGGAATCTTGGATTTTTTGTGCTTCGGCAATTGCACGAGGATCTCTGTCAATCGCGATTAAACGACCTTCTGGAGATAACTGGGATAAAATTAGACGAGAATGGCCACCTCGGCCAAAAGTGCCATCAATATAAATACCATCTTGCTTCAATGCCAAGCCTTCTACTGCTTCATGAAGCAGAACCGTAATATGCTCAGGCGCTGAAAAAGAGGTCGGCGTAGTCATAATTCAAAAATGAAATCGTTAATTATTAAATAGATAGGGCGGTATACACCGCCTATCCTGCTAGTGCTGCTGTTCTTATATCGTTTTATAGTGACAGCATTTTTAATTCTTCTGATGTCGCAAAATCGCTTCCGGCGCCAATTGCAATATCTTCATCAATTTGTGCGAGCCATTCTGATTCGCTCCAAATTTCAAATTTATTTAGTTGCCCTACCAACATCAATGCCTTTTCTAATTTTGCGTGATTGCGTAATGGACCGCTTAATAAAATTCGTCCTTGAGCATCCATCTCACATTCTGTGGCATAGCCCAACATTACACGTTGCAAACGGCGTTGATTAGGATCAAAGTTAGAAAGAGAAAGTAGTTTTTCTTCAATTTTTTCCCATTCATCTAATGGATAAAGCAATAAACAAGGTTGACGAATATCGACTGTACAAACCATTTGCCCTTGGTTTTTTTCTAAAATTTCGCTGCGATAGCGCGTAGGAATTGCTACCCGCCCTTTAGCATCTAAATTAATTGCTGCCGCACCACGAAACATTTTACTTACCAATGAAAACAAATTTAATTTGGTTTTGGGGAAAATTCACCACAAAAAACCACTTCTCACCACTTTGGCGAAAGTTTATCGGTTATACAGTAAAGTTGCAAGTTATTCACCAAAAAAGATTGCTAAATTCTTTAGGCATAAAAAAACCGCTCAAGCCTAGGCTTAAGCGGTTTTTAAATTATTTCAAGGAATTATTTGGAATCCGCATATTGTTTCGTATTATCAACATAGGCTTCTTCATCACGATCACCCAATGGTTTCAATAAAGTGAAGAAAAGAACCAAGCAGAGAGCAGTCAAACCGAAGCCAATATATACAGATAATTGATAGTCTAAACCAAAACCGATTTTATTGTATGCAAGGTAGGTAAAACATACAGTGCTAATAAATGCTGCAGGGATAGTACATACCCAGTGGAATTTATTATAGCGATATAAGTATGCTGCTGCAGTCCATAACATAACCATTGCAGTAGTTTGGTTCGCCCAAGTGAAGTAACGCCATAAGATAGAGAAATCCACTTTTGATACGATATAACCAACCACGAATAATGGCACAGCAATAATTAAACGTTTAGCTAAGGTTTTTTGTTCTAAATGGAAAAATTCTGCAATAACAAGGCGTGCTGCACGGAATGCTGTATCGCCTGATGTAATAGGAAGAACAACCACACCTAACACTGCAAAAATACCACCAACAAGACCTAAGAAGTGGATAGAAGAGTCATAAACCACTTTAGAAGGAGAACCTGCTTTAATTGCCGCTAATAAATCTGGTAAAGAATCATAGAAACTTAAACCAACCGCACACCATACTAATGCAATTACACCTTCACCGATCATCGCACCGTAGAAAATGAAGCGAGCTTCTTTTTCGTTTTCAGTACAACGCGCCATTAACGGGCTTTGTGTTGCATGAAAACCAGATAATGCACCACAAGAGATTGTTAAGAACAAGAGTGGCCATAATGGTAAATCTGCACGGGTTTCAAAGTTTTGGAAGAATTTCTCAAAAGACATACCGTCCACAGAACGATAGAAAGAAATTGGATCTGCTGAGCTAAGATCTGCACTTACTAAACCATATACCATACCTACAGACATAAAGAGTAATAATGCACCGAAGAATGGGTAGATACGACCGATGATTTTATCAACCGGAAGTAATGTCGCAAGAATATAGTAAATGAAGATGATACCAGTCCAAACACTGATCACAGTCGCTTTATCCATACCCCAAACGGTAATACCACCTGCTTCAGCTACTTGATGGATTTCTTCTGCATTGCTAATAGAAATGCTACCTGATGCGGCACCGAACACATCCATTGTAATCGTACCCATTAATTGAGCTGGACTTGCAACGAATACCACTCCCACTAATAATAAAAGTACAACCGCTAAGATGTTAATAAATGCTTTAACCGGACGACCTAAATATTTACCTGCTAGGTTAGGCATAGATGCACCGCCATTACGCACACTTAGCATTCCGCAGAAATAGTCATGTACTGCACCGGCAAAAATACAGCCAATAACAATCCAAAGCATCGCCACCGGACCATAAAGCGCACCCATGATCGGACCAAAAATAGGGCCGGTTCCCGCGATATTTAACAACTGAATTAACCAAATCTTGGTTTTAGACATCGGCATATAATCCACACCATCATTCATGGTGTAAGCCGGAGTCACGCGATTTGGATTAACCACGAAAATCTTTTCAATCACTCTGCTATAGCCGAAATAGCCCAACAATAGCATTGCGACGCAAAAGAAAAACCACAGCATAAAAAGCTCCTCAAAAAATAACAAAAAACGCCGCCAAGCCGTATGCCGAGCGAACTAGGCGCATTCTATGTTAAATTTTCTTAAAGCCAAAATTTAATTTATCCAACTTAGTTATTTTGTGATCTTAATCACATTTGCCAATTCTATTTTTTGACTTAAAATGGCGACTTTTATCAATTAAGGATCCTATGTCGCTTATCCGTTGCCCAGAGTGCCGCAAAAAAATCAGCTCCACAGCAAAACAATGTCCGCATTGTGGTTTTCTATTTGATGAAGCCAACCTTGAAGCCTACAAACAAAAGCTGGAACAGCGCCGTGCCCAAAATGCCGAAATCAACCGTCAATCAGTCAAGATCCATCTAACTTGGGGGATAATCTTCAGCCTGGTTATCGCCATTGCCGGCTGGTGGGTCAATCGCTAAAACGCCCCTAAGAAATACAAAGTTTTTGCAAAAAAAACAAACTAAGCTATTGATTTTATTAGATATATATTAAAAACGCATGTAATCATTCATCTTATTGCGAATATCCATAAGCGTGAATTTTTCCCAACAGCTCGGCCACTATTTTAGGCCCCCCCTCACCCGCTTTTTCTCTGATTGCAATAACTTGCTTACGAACAAAGCCTGTATTGGGATTTGGATCGATCAAGTAAATCGGAGCTTTTCTTGGGGCTTCATTAACTAAGCCATTAGCAGGATACACTTGCAAAGAAGTACCAATTACCAATAACCACATCTGCTTGTTCTACGATATCCACTGCACGCTCTAACATTGGCACCATTTCACCGAAAAAAACAATATATGGACGCATAGGATGCCCATTTGGATCTTTATCTTCCAATTTCTGATCGCCAAAACAATCTACGATATAGCTTTCATCAAAACTACTGCGGGCTTTATTCAATTCTCCATGTAAATGTAAAACATTTGAGCTTCCCGCCCGTTCATGTAAATCATCTACATTTTGCGTGATGATTCTCACATCATAGGCTTTTTCTAACTCAACTAAAGCGAGATGGGCAGCATTTGGCTTCGCTGCTGCTGCATTTTTACGGCGTTGATTATAGAAATCTAGCACTTTCGCACGGTTCTTTTGCAAGGCTTCAGGCGTACAAACTTCTTCTACTTTATGTCCTGCCCACAATCCATCTTCCGCTCTAAAAGTAGGAATACCACTTTCAGCACTGATACCAGCCCCGGTTAAAACAACACAAATTGGCTTCATATGCTCCTCCTTAGTACTCTGGCATTATAGGTCTGATAAATATAAAAGAAGTCAATTTCGAATAAAAAAATCGGACAATCTTTAAATCGCCCGATTTTTTTCTAAGTTTAAAGGTGTTTTATACTTTTGCGCTGTCGATACGTTCGAATGACAACAATTTGCTTTCTAATTGACGTAACAACAGTGTAGCAATACCGGTAATAATCAAATAAATACCACCAGCAATGCCGTAAATGGTTAGAGCATCATATTCTGTACCATAAAGTTGGCGGGCATATCCCATAATATCCATGATCGTGATGGTCGAAGCTAATGCCGTACCTTTAAACACCAAGATAATCTCATTGGTATAGGAAGGTAGCGCGCGTTTTAATGCATAAGGAATTAAAATTTTTAAGGTTTGCATACGGCTTAAACCTAACGCAGCGCAGCTTTCCCACTGGCCTTTAGAGATCGCTTTTACTGCGCCATGGAATAATTGGGTTGAATACGCTGCACTATTCAATGCTAAAGCTAATGCAGCACAGAACCAAGCATTAGAGAACACACCCCAAAATGGGCTATCCACCAGCCATTTGAATTGTCCTGGTCCTGCATAAATTAAGAAAAATTGTACTAAAAGTGGAGTACCCGTAAATAAAACAAGGTATAAATTGACAGCTCCTTTCACCCACTTATTGCCGATAGAAAGCAGGAAAGTTAGTGCTAATGCCAAGAAAAACGCAATAAAAAGCGCTACTACTGTTAGTAATAAACTTGTCGGGATGCCCTGAGCAATCACTTCTAAATACTCTTGGAACATTATTCGGCTCCCCGTTCAAATTTAGTAAAACGTACTTCCAATTGGCGAATTCCAGCTTGGCTTACTAAAGTAATCAGTAAATAAATCAATGCGACAATGCCGTACCAAGTAAAGGGCTCATGAGTATTGGTATTGATATAGCCCGCTTGGCGCATTAAATCATCCACACCAATTAATGAAACCAATGCAGTATCTTTTAACAACACCAACCATTGATTACTCAATCCTGGTAAAGCGTGTCTCCATACTTGTGGCATAATCAAGTGAATGAAAGTGTAAGGGCGACTTAGGCCTAAAGCTGCGCCGGATTCCCATTGGCCTTTTGGAATTGCCTGAATGGCTCCACGCAAGGTCTGCGAGGCATAAGAGGCAAAAATCAAAGATAATGCAAATACACCACAACCAAAAGCGCTGAATTCGATATACTCGCCTGTCAGTATTTCTACTATTTGGGTTGAGCCAAAATAAATCAGTAGAACCACTAAAATTTCCGGTAAACCACGCAATAAAGCAATAGCAATAGAAGCTGGTTTTGCAATAAACACATATTTATTCGCTTCTAAGGCGGTAAAAATAATACTGAGCAATAAACCGACAATTAACGAGCAAATAGCAAGCCCTAAGGTCATTAGGGCTGCATGTCCAATTAATGTAAGATAATCATAAAACATAGATTATTTTGTCATCCATTTATCGTAGATTTTTTGGTATTCGCCATTGGCTTTCACGGTTTCTAAACCTTTATTCAAGCTTTCGAGCAACTCTTTGCTTGATTTATTCACAGCAATACCTAAGCCATTACCAAAATATTGCTTATTGGTCACTTTATCACCTACAAACTGAATTTCCGCTTCTTTTGAAATCATATCGGCTAATACCGCGGTATCCCCAAAGATGATATCAATACGACCATTTTTTAAGTCCAAAATCGCATCTTGCAGGCTTGCGTAGGATTTCGCATTATATTGTTTGGTTTCTGCAGCAGTATATTGTTGGAAGGTTGTTCCGTTTTGAACACCAACCGTTTTTGCTGAAGCTAAATCCGCTTTTCCTTTTAACGCAACATAACTTGCAGAACTATCATAATATGCATTAGAAAATGCTACTTGTTTTGCACGAGCTTCAGTAATATCAATAGCAGAAATTGCAGCATCGAAGCGTTTAGATTTTAGACTTGGAATCAATGCATCAAAAGCTTGGCTTTTGAAATGACAGGTCGCTTGAATTTCCTTACAAATAGCATTCGCTACATCCACATCAAAACCAACAATTTCACCCTTTTCATTGGTTGTTTCGAATGGAGGGTAGCTCGGCTCCATCGCAAAAGTGATTTCTTGTGCATTCACAGCAAAAGCGGAGCTCATCAACACCGCGCTTAAAAGTAATTTTTTCATAAAATTTGTCCTTATTCAGTCTATAAGTTATTGTTAAATAAAAGGATTACTTTGTTGTCATCCATTTATCGTAAATTTTTTGGTATTCCCCACTAGCTTTTACTTCAGCTAGACCTTTGTTGATCTTATCCCGTAACTCACCTGAGGATTTATTAAATGCGATACCTAACCCAGTGCCAAAATATTCTTTATTCGTTACTTTATCGTCAACAAAATGAATATTCGGCTCATCCTTTATCAAATAGGCTAATACCGCAGTATCACCAAAAATGATATCAACTCGACCATTTTTCAAATCAAGCAAAGCATCATTTAAATTAATATAAGATTTTGATTCATATTGTTTGGTTTCATTAGCCGTATATTGCTGAAAAGTTGTACCGGTTTGCACACCGATTACTTTAGCCGTAGCTAAATCATATTTTCCTTTTAAAGCAATATAACTGGCCGAACTATCGTAATAAGAATCGGAAAACAACACATGTTTTGCTCGAGCTTCGGTAATATCAATCGCGGACATCGCTACATCAAAATGTTTAAGTTTTAATCCCGGAATCAACGTATCAAAATTTTGACTCTTAAAATGGCAAGTCTCTTGAATTTTTTGGCAAATCGCATTGGCCAAATCAATTTCAAAACCGACTAATTCATTTTTTTCATTAGTTAATTCAAAAGGTGGGTAGCTTGGCTCGGTTGCAAACATAATATCCTTAGCATTTGCCGCTAAAGTTATCCCCATCATTACCGTGGTTAATAATAATTTTTTCATGTTGTGCCTTCCTATATATTATTTAATTAATTTAATGTGAAAGGTATTGTTTAAATTGTTCGGTTTGAGGATGTTCAAAGCATTCCGATCCGCCCATTTCAACAATTTTGCCTTGTTCCATATAAACCACTTTATTTGCCACTTTCTGTGCCACATTTACTTCATGGGTCACAATAACCTGAGTAATTCCGGTTTGTTGCAACTCTTGAATAATATCAACAACTTGAGCCGTGATTTCCGGATCCAGCGCTGCGGTCGGTTCATCAAATAACAAAACTTGCGGTTTCATCATTAAAGCTCGCGCAATCGCTACCCGTTGTTGTTGTCCACCAGACAAATGCAGTGGGAAACGCTCCGCATGTTCTTCTAAACGTAACCTTTTCAATAATTCCAATGCTTCTTTTTTAGCGTCCTCATCGGAAATACCTAATACTTTTTTAGGCGCTTCAATCAAATTTTCCAATACCGTTAAATGGGGCCACAGATTATATTGTTGGAAAACCATTCCAACATCCTGACGTAATTGACGAACAGCCTTTGGATTAGACGTAGTATTAGATAAATCAAAGTGATTATTAGCAATTGCCAACTCACCCGATTGTGGGACTTCTAATAAGTTAAAAGTTCGAATTAGAGTACTTTTACCTGCACCGCTCGGCCCCAATAACACGACGGTATCACCTTCTTGTGCATCCAAGTTGATATCGAACAATGCCTGCTTATTGCCATAGAAGAAATTTAAATTTTTTACACTAATTGCCATTAGAAAAACTACCCAAATAGAAACACTGAATAAATATTAATGTTTAATGATTATTTATGCAATAGGGAAAATAAAAAAATCCCAAATTCATTGGGATTTTTTCTAAAAAGTAAAATCAATGTGCTATCTATGCAGATTTCGCCATCTCAAATTCAATCAACATCATCAAAATATGAATCACTTTAATATGGATCTCTTGAGTACGATCCGCATAACGAAAATGTGGCACTCGAATTTCAACATCTGCTAAACCTGCCATTTTACCGCCATCTTTACCGGTCATAGCAATTACTTTCATGCCTTTTGCTTTTGCGGCTTCAATTGCATTTAATACGTTTTTAGAGTTTCCTGAAGTGGACAAACCAAACAAAACATCTCCTGGTTTTCCAACCGCCTCGATATAACGTGAGAATACATAATCATAACCGAAATCATTACTCACACAGCTTAAATGACTCACATCAGAAATTGCAATCGCCGGATAGCCTGGACGATTTTCACGATAGCGCCCTGTCAACTCTTCAGCAAAGTGCATCGCATCACAATGGGAACCACCGTTACCACAAGAAAGTACTTTTCCGCCATTTTTAAAACTATCGGAAATTAATAACGCGGCCTGCTCAATCAATTTGATATTGTTATCATCATTGATAAATGTTTCCAAAAGCTTATGCGCTTCAACAAGCTCCGCCTTAATTTGATCGAAATACATCGTTTTCTCCTTTGGGTAATTTAACGGGCGCATTGTATAGTCGGCTACTCTAATAATCCAGTTTTCTTCACTAATTTCATAAAATCTGTGATCCCTTAGGCAAAAAAAGTCATTTCATTCTCAAAATACAAACCTTTTTCCTATGCTTTACAGCAATCAAAAGGAGAACATTATGCAAATCAGATTATTTTTACTTGGCGGCCTTATCGCACTTTCATCCCCCTTTGTTCAAGCTCAAAATCCGGAGTTAATGTTACTTGGCACCTATCAAAATCAAAATGTAGAAGGCTGGTTAATGTCAGAAAAGCTTGATGGTGTAAGAGGATATTGGACCGGTGATGAGTTAATCAGCCGACAAGGCCAACGCCTTAGTCCACCAGCCTACTTTACGGCACAATTTCCTCCCTTTGCCATTGATGGAGAACTATGGAGTGGACGAAACCAATTTGAAAAAATTGCATCAATTACTAAATCCTTTAAGGGTGATGGCTGGGAACAACTTAAATTACAGGTTTTTGATGTTCCCGATGCCCCCGGTAATCTGCCAAACAGACTACAAAAATTACGGGATTACTTAGCCGATAATCCCTCACCTTACATCGAAATCATTGAACAAATTCCAATTAAAGATTACAGCCACCTACAAGCATTTCTAAAAGAAGTGGAAAACAAAGGTGGGGAAGGTGTCGTTGTGAGAAATCCGGAAGCACCTTATGAACGCAAGCGAAGTCAACAAATTCTAAAACTCAAACCCACTTATGATGAAGAATGTACTGTTATCGCCCATCATCCAGGAAGGGGGCAATTTGCCAATGTACTAGGCTCAATTACCTGTGAGAATCAACGGGGAACATTTAAAATTGGTTCTGGCTTTAATCTTCAGGAAAGAACCAATCCACCGCCTATTGGTAGTCGTATTACCTACAAATATCGAGGCTTAACCGCTAACGGTAAACCCCGTTTTGCAACATACTGGCGAAGCGCTCAATAATGCAAAAAAGAAAGGGGATTTTATCAATCCCCTTATCTCCCAATCTTATTCATATCCATCTTCACGCATATTTGGTAAAAACACCGCATCTTGGATACGTTTCACACGCGTTTCAATGTGGCCGTCATTATACAGTTCAATTTCCCGCCAACCCGGTTGCAATGTATCTAGGGAGAAATGATTGCTATCCGGTTTAAACTGAATACAGGTCGATGGCGTCGCCATCACCCGATAATCAAACCACATATCATCTACTGCTTGATGAATATGTCCATACATAATCGCTTTCACATTTTTAAAGGGTGAAAGCACATCTAATAAATCCTGCGAGTTTCTTAAGTTATGCTGATCAAGCCAGGCTGAATTTGTTGGCAATAGATGATGATGTAACACAATCAATGAGAAACGACTTGGATTTTGCGCTAACTTTGCCCCAATCCAATCTAACTGATACTGACTTAATTCACCATGTGGCACACCGGAAACTTGACTATCTAAAAGTAGAATTTGCCAATTATCACCGATTAATAAATGTTTAAGTCGATTAATCGGGTGATGATTTAAAAATTCCACCATTTTAGGTTGAAAATCATGATTCCCCGGAATCCAAAACAGCGGTTTATCTAAACCGGATGTCATTTCCACAAAAAGTCGGTAGCCTTCATCGGAGCTATCCTGCACTAAATCACCGGTAGCCAAAATCAACTCATAATCAAAATCGCTTGCCTGAATCTCCGTTAATACCTGGGCAAAACTTGCCTGAGTATTTATCCCCAATAAATCTTTATTCGTATCCTTGAACAAATGCGGATCAGTAATTTGTAGCAGTCTCACCACAGGCTTGTCTGTTTGATATACAAACGAACTCAACATAGAGACCTCCCCCTTACAGCCATTGTTGCTGTAATTGAGCATAATTCAATTGAAGCCATTGCAATCCCATCACTGCAATGCTGTTATCAATTTTCCCTTCGCACATCCATTGATACGCCTGCTCACGTTTTATTACGTGAACACGAATGTCTTCATGTTCTTCAGCCAGTCCGTGAATTCCTTTCGCCTGAGAACTATCCACCTGCCCTACAAACAAATGAATCCGTTCCAATACGCCCCCCGGACTATCCCATACACTCAGGCAGTGGGCTAAATTGCGAACCTCTACACCTGCTTCCTCTTGGCTTTCTCGTAAAGCCACTTCTTCCGGTTGTTCACCTTTTTCAACCATCCCGGCAATAAGCTCTAGTAACCAAGGTGAGTGTTCTGAATCGGCTTGATAAGCACCGATACGCACCTGTTCTACCAATACCACTGTATCCGCTTGCGGGTCATAAGCAATCACCGCGGATGCGGCACCTTTCACCAATAATTCGCGGGTTACGACTCCACTTTCGCCACCGGCAAAAAGTTTATGTTTAAACTGCACTTTTTTAAGCGTGAAAAAGCCTTTGTAAACGGTCTCCTCATTCAAAATTTCAATATCACGCTGACTAAACTGTTGAATCTCAGACATCATAAATCTCCCAATATTGCGGTCGCATAATACCGCTAAAGAGGCCCAAAAAAATCGTAAAGTCCCGTTTTTTATTGAAATTTTGAACTTGGTCACAAAAAAAAATAAAACCCATGATGCTTTATTACGCATCATGGATTTTCTCACCAAACGACCATATCTAAGGTTCACACACCCGACTAATAATTTCGCCATCCGCCAAACGTGTCTTAATGATTTCGCCTATTTCCACCTGCTTGCTACTTACAATTGCCCGGCCTTGCGTATCCTCAGCAATAGAATAACCGCGAGCCAATACTTTTAATGGGCTTAAACCATCTAATTTGCCACACAATGCCGCTAATCTATTTTGACGCTCCGTCAATTGACGATTGCCTGCAAGATTTAACCGCACCTGCAACTGCGCTAAATATTGTGATTGTTTTTGTAGTCGATAAGGCAACGGATTTTGGGTTAAACGAGCACCAAGCACGGTCAGTTGTTGCCGGGAACTTTCCAGTTGTCGCTGCATTGCAAGTATTAAACGATGATTAAGCTGTTCAGTTCTGGCATTTTGTATCGCCAACTGATTTTGCGGATGTTGATTTTGCAGGCGTAAACGCAACTGCTGCAAACGCTGTTGGTGATGACTAAAAATACGATCTAAAGCCATTTCCAAGCGTTGCTGCTTATATGCTAACTGCTGTAACAATTCCTGTTGATTACGACTAACAAGCTCCGCTGCTGCCGAAGGTGTCGGCGCGCGCAGATCCGCTACAAAATCCGCAATAGTCACGTCAGTTTCATGTCCGACCGCACTAATAATCGGCAAATTGGAACGAAAAATAGCACGGGCAACATCTTCTTCATTAAAACACCAAAGGTCTTCCAATGAACCGCCGCCACGCCCCACGATTAATACATCCACCTCTTGGCGGGCATTTGCCAGCTCAATCATTTGCACGATTTCAGCCGTCGCCTCTTTCCCTTGAACGGCGGTTGGATAGATCACAACTTTTAAGCTTGGATCTCGGCGCGCTAAAATATGCAGAATATCCTGTAATGCTGCTCCGGTAGAAGACGTAACAATACCTACTGCTTTAGTAAAGTGCGGTAAACTTTTCTTCAAATTTTGTGCAAACAGCCCTTCTGCCGCCAATTTCATTTTTAGCGCTTCAAATTGCTGTTGCAACAAGCCTTCCCCCGCAGGGTGCATGGATTCGATAATTAGTTGATAATCGCCGCGTGGTTCGTATAGACTGACATTCGCCCGCACTAACACCTGCATACCATTTTGCGGACGAAATCCCACCCGCAAATTTTTCATACGGAACATCGCGCCACGCACTTGGGCATTCTCATCTTTTAAGGTCAAATACCAATGTCCCGACACCGGTTGGGTGAAATTGGAAATTTCACCGGTGAGCCAAATCTGTGAAAAATTCCCTTCCAGCATTTGCCGGGCTGCGCTGTTTAATTGGGAAACGGAGTAAATGTTTTCAGACATTATTCAATCAACACCCAACCGTCATCTAACCAGTTACAAATCGAATCGAGCAATAATTCCATCGTGCTTTCAGGATCTTCCGTATCATTCACCAGTTCTTCAAGGAAGGCCCAATCAAGCACTTCACCGTCCGCAAGACGTTTTAGCACTTCCGCTTCAATCACATTCACTTCATCCAACCATTCGCCATTAGCATAAATGCGGAGCGGATTTTCGGTGTAAAGCAATTTGCAGTTATTGTCCTGCATTAACACACCTTGTTCCTCTTCTAAAATTGACCGCACTTCGTCAGGATCAGACATTTCATCGGACAGTAACATTTCATAACGGCGTGAACTGACTGTGCCGGCCACCGCTTGCTTGAATAGCTTATCAAAGGCTTCTGACTCGGCCAATTTCGCTAAAAATTGTTTTTTCATCGCCTGAATATTTTCATCTGCCAATTTGCCCGTGCTCTGCTCCGCTTGCGTTAAGCGCAACGGCAATTGGAATTCGCTTAAATTTAATTCGGGATCCTGATGGCAAAATGCCTTATTCACATGCTCGAAAATGTCCGCTAAATTCGGATAACGCAAGCCAAAAGAAAAGGTTAAACAATCATCTTCTGCCACCCCGTAATGCGCCATGCGTGCCGGAATATAAAGAATATCGCCAGGATTCATCACCTCATCGATGACCAATTCCCCCATATCGTCAAAAATACGAATCGGTTGATTCGGTTTAAATTCCGTGGAGGAATCACACCATTTGCCTAATTGCCAGCGACGGTGACCATAACCCTGCACCAAGAACACATCATATTCATCATAATGTTTACCGACCGAGCCTCCCTTAGGTGCATAGGACACCATAATATCGTCACGCTGCCATTGTGGAATAAACCCAAACTTATTCCAAAGCAGCCCCAATTCCGTACTCCATTGCTCTAGGTTTTGTACCAATACCGACCATTTTTCCGGCACATCCTCAAAATCCTCTGCCGATAAGGGGCTGAAAAAGACCTTCCAATTATCCTCTGAAAAGGTTTTCACTAAACGGGCCGTCACCTCTTCACCTTGCGCCAATTCGATAATGTCGTCCGGCTCAAATTGACCGACAATTTCCGGCAAACCGTTGCGAATAATTAATGGCTTTTTCTGCCAATAGTCGCGTAGAAACACTTCGGGGGTAAGATCTTTTGGCAGGCAATATGAAGTCATGGTTAACTCCTTGATAACAAATGAAAAAATGGATGAATTTTTATTTTTAAAGCAACCCTAATAAAATCAATGGCTTAGCATCAGTTTTTAGCAAAACTTTGATTTTCATAGGGGCGTTTAGAGGGACTTTTCCTTCGCAGCCTTCGCTTGCTCGGCAGCTCGCTTACGACGAATTTCCTTCGGATCCGCCAGTAGTGGTCGATAAATCTCAACGCGATCGCCATCCTTCAAGGGATCGGTCAACTTGGCCGGGCGCGCATAAATGCCGACTTTATTCTGGCGTAAATCAATTTCGCTGAATTGACTCAAAATACCCGATTGTAAAATCGCTGTTTGTAGCATTGTGCCTTCTTCCACCTGAAAGGACTTTAAGTAATAACGATCCGGCAGCGCATAGGCAATTTGAATATGGATTTGGCTCATGATTGGTTTAGCATCAAAAAAATTTGGCGTATTATACACGCCTTAACCGAAAAAGGAGAAAACCATGAATTGGCTCGTATTTGCCACCGGATCGGCGTTTTTTGCCGGACTCACCGCCATTCTCGGCAAACTAGGTGTGGAAGGCATTAATAGCAACCTTGCTACCTTTATCCGCACTATTGTGATTCTCTTCGTGACTGCCGGCATCATTAGCGCCCGCAATGAATGGCAATTGCCACAACATATAGCGGCAAAACCACTCACCTTTTTAATTCTTTCTGGTGTTGCTACGGGTCTATCTTGGCTTTGTTATTATCGCGCGTTACAAATGGCACCCGCCTCTTGGGTTGCGCCCATTGATAAACTCAGTGTGGTCATTGCCATTATTTTAGGCGTAGTTTTATTAGGCGAACCTTTAAGTATGAAATTAATCATGGGAAGCTTATTAATCTTAAGTGGAGTTCTAATACTTATACTATAAAAAAGAAAAGACCGTTTAAATCGGCCTTTTCCTCCTATAAAAGAACTAGTCAATCGGTGGTACGTAGGTGCCGTTTGCAATCGCATCTTTAATGCGGTTTGCTTCAGCTAAGACTTGCGCCAACAATGCTTTTACGTTTTCAAGCGTAGCAATCGGGCTTAATGTCGTCATTTTTAGCGATTGTTTATCGCCAACTTTAGTAACACCAATATTCGCTTCACCACGAGCAAAGAGTTCATCCGCCACATTTTGGTTTAAGGCATCTAAAAATTCTGCTGGATAGCCTTTTGGCACGACTCGGAATAGCACTGATGCGAACTGCGTTGGCACGAGCATTTCTAACTCTTCGGCTTCATTGATATAACCTTCTACTTCTTTGGTCAATTTAACACCATGGTCAATCATTGAAGCGTAGAGTTCTTCGCCTAATGCTTCCACGGTAAACCATAATTTTAAGGCATCAAAACGACGTGTTGTTTGTAGAGATTTTGCCACCAAATTTGGCACACCGTGCTCTTCATCATATTCTGAATTGAGGTAATCTGCTTTGTAGTCGATAAAGCGATAGTTCGCTTGATCTTTAAGCAAGAATGCCCCACAAGAAATGGTTTGGAAGAAGTGCTTGTGGAAATCAAGTGTAATCGAATCCGTTAGCTCAATGCCATCTAAGAAATGACGGAATTCTTGAGAAAGCAATAATGCACCGCCCCAAGCGGCATCAACGTGTAACCATGCTTGGTATTCATCAGCCAGTTTTCGAATCGCTTTGAGATCATCAATCGCGCCAGCATCAGTGGTGCCTGCCGTCGCCACGATACAAGCAACTATCTTACCTTCTGCTTTTAATTGCGCCAAAGTTTGTTCAAGCGCGTTGACATCCATTTGTGCATTAGCATTCGATGGCACGGTAACCACAGATTGGAAGCCCATTCCCATCATTGCCATATTTTTTTGTACAGAAAAATGCGCATTCTCTGAACAAATGACTTTAACTTTCTTCATGGCATCAACTGGAATACCATCACGCTGCACCGACCATTCTGAGCCATCTTCATTTTTCCAGTGATTCGCAATCGCCCAATCGCGTGCTAATAATACGCCCATTAAGTTAGACTGCGTACCGCCCGAGGTAAACACCCCAGAAGTGCCTTGCCCATAGCCTACTTTTTGGCGTAACCAATCAATCAAATGCTCTTCCATAATTGAACCAGCCGGGCTTTGATCCCAAGAGTCCATAGATTGGTTTGTTGCATTGATTAACACTTCCGCAATTTGGCTAGTAACCATCGTTGGGCAATGTAAATGCGCCAATGAATGGGGGTGATGTACTTTTAAACTTGGATTTAAGAAAATTTCAACGAGGTGATCCAGCGCATTTTCTACGCCTACGCCAGCTTGGCTTGGTTTAAACCCATCAATCAAAGCACGCATTTGTTTGATTGAGCCACCCGTGTACATTTTGTCGTTTTTTAACCAATTTGAGACCGCTTGCACGGCTTTATTCATCGCATTTTCATAGTCTTTAATCGACTGCTCATCGCGACAAAAAAGGGATTGTTTATGTTGTTTAAGATCTGACATAGCCATTCTTTCCTAAAAAATTCCCCTCTTTAATAAAGAGGGGGGAGAACACAAGCAGTCAAATTTCGCAAAACATTTGCAAAATCTGACCGATCTTGATTAACCACGTACGGCTTTTAATGCATCTACAACAGATTGTTTAAAGCGTTTAATAAACTCTTCACATTCTGCTTGATTGATGTTTACCGCACAAAGTACACGCACAACGTTACCGCCACGTCCGCCACGCTCTAACAATAATTTATTATTAAAGCAGGCTTTTTGGATAGCGACCGCAAGTTCGCCATCTTGTGGGTATGCGCCTGTTGCATCTTTGGCTTGACGTTCATCAACAATATCAATCCCCATCATTAAGCCTTTCCCACGCACGTTACCGATACATGGGTATTCTTTGCTTAATTCACGTAATGCGTTGGTTAAGTACTCACCGCGTTCTTTAGCATTTTGCGCTAAGTTTTCATTACGCATGATTTTCAGTGAAGCATAACCTGTTGCCATCGCTAATTGGTTACCACGGAAAGTACCGGTATGGCCTGCTGGTTGCCAAGCATCAAATTCTTTTTTGATTGCAAGCACGGCTAATGGCAAGCTACCGCCTACCGCTTTTGACATCACAACGATATCAGGTTGAATGCCTGCATGTTCAAACGCAAACATTTTACCTGAACGACAGAATCCCGCTTGTACTTCATCTACGATCATTAAAATGCCATGTTTTTGGGTTACTTCACGGACTTTTTGTAAGAAGCTAATTGGCGCTGGCACAACACCACCTTCGCCTTGAATTGCTTCTAAAATTACCGCAGCTGGTTTTACCACACCGCTTTCAACATCTTCAATAAAGTGTTCAAAGTAATGTTCAACTGCTTTTGCACCCGCTTCGCCACCAATGCCAAATGGACAACGGTATTCGTGCGGATAAGGTAAGAATTGCACGCCTGGCATTAAGTTTTGCACGGCACTTTTCGCACTTAAGTTACCCGTTAGTGATAATGCACCATGAGTCATACCATGGAAACCGCCAGAGAACGCGATCACGTTACCACGACCAGTATAAGTTTTCGCTAATTTAATTGCCGCTTCATTTGCATCTGCGCCTGATGGGCCAGTGAATTGTAAAATGTATTCATCTTTCGGGAAGAACGACAATAATTCTTCAGTGAATGCATCTTTCAATGGGGTCGTTAAATCCAGTGTGTGTAAAGGCAAACCGCTATCTAACACATCACGAATCGCCTGCATTAACACAGGGTGATTATGCCCTAATGCTAAAGTGCCAGCACCGGCTAAGAAATCAAGGTATTTGTTGCCTTCAACGTCAGTAACCCAACAACCTTCTGCTTTTTCATAAGCAAAAGGTAATTTACGCGGATAGCTACGAACGTTTGATTCCATTGCATCTTGGCGATCTAAAAAGTGTTTATTGGAAGCAAGAATTGCTTTTACAGGAGTGGTAATTGTCATTGATTAAAACCTTCTAAAAGAGGTGAAAAAAATAAGTCGGGTGCCTTGCGGGAAGCCTAAACTTTCTGTTTCTAAAAAACAGACGCCATGGGGCATTTGACTCGCTACTTATTAAAAAAAGCGTTTCAGCTTTTTTGTTTTTACCCTAATTGCCCAAAGAGGTTGGCTAGGTTGGAAACACATCTTAAATATGGGTCATATTTAAAACGTTGCCGAATTTTACATTTCTTTTACAAAAAAGAAAGCCAAACGTTTAAATAGCATAAATTTTATTAACTCGTCGGGTTTCATCAAGTACAACCTAACTCAAAATATGGGTTCTTTACTGCGATGATTGAGAAATTAGCCCTTTTTCGCTACAATATGCCTCCATTTTTTTACAAATCTACGCGACATGTCAGAAATTAAACTCATCGTGGGGTTGGGAAACCCTGGCGATAAATATGCGGAAACCCGCCACAACGCAGGTGAATGGTTGATTGAGCGTTTAGCTCGTCGCTTTAATGTTTCGCTCAACGCAGAAAATAAATTCTTCGGCTATGTGGGAAAAACGTTGATTAACGGTAAAGAAGTGCGTTTTTTAGTGCCGACCACCTTTATGAATTTAAGCGGTAAAGCCGTTGGGGCGCTGGCTAATTTTTATCGCATTAAACCTGAAGAGATTTTAGTCTTGCACGATGAACTCGATTTACCACCCGGCACCGTCAAACTCAAACAAGGCGGCGGACATGGCGGTCACAATGGTTTAAAAGATATCGTGGCACAGCTTGCTAACAGTAACAATTTCTATCGCGTACGCATTGGCATTGGCCACCCTGGACACCGTGATTTAGTTTCCGGTTTTGTCCTTAACAAACCCGCTCCCGCAGAAAGAGAAGCGCTCGACAAAGCTTTAGACGAAGCGACCGATTGTATCGAATTGCTGTTTAAAGAAGGTATGGTAAAAGCGACTAATCGATTAAATTCATTTAAAATTTAGGGTTATATAGTGAAAAAAAATCTATTCTTTTTGATTTCTGCTATGATCGTGCTCTCAGGTTGTTCTGCAAAAGCTGTTCTTGTCAAGAACAGCGTTGATTATGATCCTAAAACAGATGCCCGTATTCGAATTTACAATTCAGCAGCACAAAAAGGGACAAAAATATTTAAAGGAAAAACTTGTCAAGACTACTCAGATAACAAGGTATATGCCAATCGTTTTTATAATGGATTGCCAAGAAAAACATTGAAAAATACAACGATAGGGATTCCACTCACAGCTACAAGTATTGAAAGACTAAATCGCTCTAGTTATAACGATGTCATTTATTTTAGCGAAGAAATCCTTACCGCAAACACTCCTGTAGTAATCAACGGTAACCATTTTACGACGGGCTATGGACCTGGATACTATGAAAGTTGCCAAATTGTAGGGGAATTCACTCCAGAGGCAGGAAAAGATTACGAACTTCGCTATGGTGAAACAAATAATCATTGCAGATTGTATATTTATGAATTAATTCCAGAAACCTCAAATGCGGATTCTAGAATTCAAGCTAAATACGGTAAAGACATGCCATATAAAAAATGCAACTAATCAAACAAATAGGAAAACATAATGGGATTCAAATGTGGTATCGTCGGCCTACCCAACGTCGGCAAATCAACTCTTTTTAATGCTTTAACCAAAGCCGGTATTGAAGCGGCTAACTATCCATTCTGTACCATCGAACCGAATACCGGTGTGGTGCCTATGCCGGATCCGCGTTTAGATGCCTTAGCGGAAATCGTTAAGCCGGAACGTGTCTTACCTACCACCATGGAATTCGTCGATATTGCAGGTTTGGTGGCGGGAGCCAGTAAAGGCGAAGGTTTGGGCAATAAATTCTTAGCTAATATCCGCGAAACCGATGCTATCGGCCATGTAGTGCGTTGCTTTGAAAATGACGACATCGTGCATGTTGCAGGTAAAATCGATCCATTAAATGATATCGAAACGATCAATACCGAATTAGCCCTAGCCGACCTAGACAGCTGTGAGCGCGCCATTCAACGTTTGCAAAAACGTGCTAAAGGTGGCGATAAAGATGCAAAATTTGAGCTTTCGGTGATGGAAAAAATTCTTCCGGTACTTTCCGAAGCAGGTATGATCCGTTCTGTGGCATTGGATAAAGATGAATTATTAGCCATCAAAAGCTATAACTTCCTAACTTTAAAACCGACCATGTATATCGCGAACGTAAATGAAGATGGCTTTGAAAATAACCCATATTTAGACAAAGTGCGCGAATATGCGGAAAAAGAAGGTTCCGTTGTGGTGCCTGTATGTGCGGCGATTGAAGCAGAAATTGCTGAGCTTGACGATGATGAAAAAATCGAATTCTTGCAGGATCTTGGCATTGAAGAACCGGGTTTAAACCGTGTTATCCGCGCAGGTTATGCGTTATTAAATCTTCAAACCTATTTTACTGCCGGCGTGAAAGAAGTGCGTGCATGGACAGTTTCTGTTGGCGCAACCGCCCCTAAAGCTGCCGCTGTAATCCACACAGACTTTGAAAAAGGCTTCATCCGTGCAGAAGTGATTGCTTACGATGACTTCATCCAATTCAAAGGTGAAAATGGTGCTAAAGAAGCCGGTAAATGGCGTTTGGAAGGTAAAGACTACATCGTCCAAGATGGTGATGTAATGCACTTCCGATTCAACGTCTAAAATCTCTCCCGACCGCATTTCGATGCGGTCTTTTTGTATTTATAAAAAGGAAAAAGCAATGTCGGATAAATTAAATCAACTCATCGAACTGTTAAAACTGGAAAAAATTGATGATCTGCTATTTCGTGGTGCCAGTGAAGACTTAGGTTTTCGCCAAGTATTTGGTGGGCAAGTGGTGGCACAATCGCTTTCCGCCGCCATGCAGGTTGCTCCGGTAGACCGCGTGCTACACTCCTGCCATGCCTACTTTTTAGCGCCTGGTGATAGCCATTATCCGATTATCTATGATGTGGAAACCCTGCGGGAAGGACGTAGCTTCTCAGTGTTGCGAGTAAAGGCGATCCAACATAAGAGCGTCATTTGCCATGTCACAGCCTCCTTCCAAATGCCGGAAGAGGGATTTGAGCATCAATCCGCAATGCCACAAGTCGCCGGCCCAGAGCAATTTATCAATGAACATGAGATGATGTTAAAAGTAGCACAAACTCTGCCGGATAGCCTTAGCGAAAAATTTGCTCAAGAACGTCCATTCGAGGTACACAGCCAATATTTAAATAATCCGTTTGACGGCCGCATCTTGCCACCGGAACAATATGCTTGGTTTAAAACCAATGGCGAGGCTCCATTGGATTTACCAACACAACAATGTCTTTTAGCCTATTTTTCTGATTTCCACTGTATTCTGACTGCGCTCCATCCGCATGGTAAAGGCTTTTTACAAAAAGGTATGAAAGTGGCCACCATTGATCACAGCATTTGGTTCCACCGTCCGTTTAATTTGCACAATTGGCATCTACATGCCTTACAAAGCAACAATGCCTCCGGTGGGCGCGGCCTGGCGCGCGGACAGATTTTCGCCCAAGATGGCACTCTAATTGCCACCACCCAGCAAGAAGGGCTAATTCGCTTTGCACCATAGCCATTTTAAAATCAACCCTAATAAAATCAATAACTTACATTCTATTTTTGGAAAAACTCTGATTTTCATTAGGGCGTTTAAATTATACATAGGCAATAAAAAAGCAGACATTTCGTCTGCTTTTTTAATTTTCCATCAATTAACGCATGGTAACGAATTCTTCCGAACCGGTCGGGTGAATCGCCACGGTATTATCAAAATCGGCTTTTGTCGCGCCCATTTTGATTGCCACAGCAAAGCCTTGGATCATTTCATCCACACCAAAGCCAATACCATGTAAACCAACAATTTTTTCCTGCGAACCCACACAAACCAATTTCATTCGACAAGGTTGACGATGTTCGGTAACCGCCGTGTACATCGCAGTGAAAGAGGATTTATACACTTTCACATTTTTCTCACCGTATTTTTCGATAGCTTGCGGCTCGCTTAAACCCACAGTACCAATTGGCGGATGACTAAATACCACGGAAGGTACCAAATCATAATCCAAATGTTCGTTTGGTTTGCCGTTAAACAAGCGTTCCGATAAACGACGACCAGCCGCGACAGCTACCGGAGTCAGCTCAATACCGCCCTCAATAATGTCTCCCACTGCATAAATGCCCGGAACATTGGTATTTTGGAATTTATCGGTTTTGATAAAGCCACGAGCATTGGTTTCAACCCCGACATTCTCCAAACCGATAGTATCGGTTGCCGGTTCACGACCAATTGCCCAAATCAGGCAGTCTACGGTAATTTGATGTTCATCATCGAAATACAGATTTAGGCTACCATCGGCATTCTTCACCACTTTTTGAATAGTGGAATGTTTATGCAAATGAATGCCATCCTGTTCTAACACTTCCACCAAGGTATCCACTACCATTGGGTCGAAATTACGAATTGGAGCATGGCGACGTACTACCAAATGGGTTTCCGCCCCTAAACTATTTACTACGCCCGCCAATTCCACGGCAATATAGCCTGCGCCGCTAATCGCGACCCGTTTTGGTAATTCACGCAACGCGAAGAAACCGTTGGAATCAATACCGTATTCCTGACCTTCAATGGCTGGACGGCTTGGACGGCCTCCGGTGGCAATTAAAATATGATCCGCAGTAATTTGTTCCTTACGACCATCCTCATAGCTCACTTCGATGGTATTTTTATCGATAAAACGACCGAATCCCGCATATACGTCCACATTATTTTTCGTCAATACATTGTTATAGGATTGATGAATGCGGCCAATATATGCTTCGCGGCTTTCTATCAATTTGGCAAAATCAAAACCTTTTACATCCACATCAAAGCCATAGGAAGGGGCATAGCGATGAATTGCTTCTGCGATTTGAGCCCCGTAAAACATCACTTTTTTCGGTACACAACCAACGTTCGCGCAGGTTCCGCCCAAATGTTTAGCTTCGACAATGGCACATTTTTTGCCATAACTGGCTGCACGATTGATAGATGCGATACCGCCGCTACCGCCGCCAATGGCAATATAATCGTAATGTTTGCTCATAATATTGATCCTTACTTGATATGAAATTATCAGCAGCTATTCTGCCGAAAAGCCATCACAATTGCTATATATCAATGCGATTGACTTTGCCGAATAAAAAATGCGGCCGACTGATTGCCGACCGCATTGCATAAGCCCAAACCGCTCTTAGAATTTATAAGATACGGATAATTTGTAGTTACGGCCTGGATCATAATCCACCGCACCATAGTATTGCGTACTTTGGTCTTTATAAGCTCGATTAAAGATATTATCGATACCAAATGTGAGCTCAAGGCCTTTCACCTGTTGTGGAGCCCAGCTAACATAAGCATTGCTCACCGCATAGCTTTCTTTCAGCGTATCACCGGTTGCTTTATGCTCATAGACTTTACGTACCAACATGGTATTCCAGCCTAAATCCACTTGCGCGGACGGAATGTAATAATTCAAACCAAAAGTATAGCGATCTCCGGCATCCGGGAATGCGGTGTAATTATGATCGTCCTTTTGTTTACTACGCGCACGGGCATAGGTGATGGAGGCAGACAAATTATCAATACGATATTTTGCAGATGCTTCCACACCTTTTAACACCACCTTGCCTAAGTTGGCATAAATACTACCGCCACCATTCGGATTAGTTACGCTTTGAGTGATATTGTCATAATCGGTATGGAAATATTTTGCCGTAATGGAGAATGAATCATCCTTATGGAATAGATTATCCTTCGCATAGTTAAAACCGGCTTCTTTATTATCCCCACGAGTTGCCTCTAAACCGGCGGTATAACGCCCTGGAGCCACTAAAGCAAGCTCGCCAAATCCCGGACCTCTAAATAATTCAGTGTAATTACCAAATACCAACAAATCATCGGTAATAAAGTATTTCAAGCCCAAGGCTTTTGAAAAGCGATGGTACGTTTTACTGAAATCAATGTAATCCGCTTTGAAATGGTCAAAACGTACTCCCGGAGTCACAATGAAATTTCCTAACGCGATCGCATCTTCTAAGTAAACGGAAGTGCTATAGGCACGTTGCTCGTAATCCGGACGCTGGGTCACAACGCGGGTTCGGCGATTGGTATCACTACCACCATAACGCAATGCGGTGGTTTTATAATATTCAACACCAGCCAACAGATTATGGGAAGTTGCCCCTAAATCAAATAAAGAGCGGTTGGATAACATACCGCCAACGGTTTTCACATTGGTTTTTGGAGAACCCATAGAAGAACTTTCATTTTCTGTGCTATATACGTTGGCCTTTAGATCAACTAATTTATTATTGCTCGGTTTATAGCCATAAGCCAATGTATAAGTACGGCGCTCAATACCGGTATAAGCCTTGCCATGGGAGGCCTCTGTATAACCCCGTTGTCCCGGTTGTGGCACATCGCCCAAACACATACCAAAATTAGCACGGAAACAGCTCAAGGCTGTATTATGGTAACGTTCGGCAGAAATTTTTACCCATTGTTCTGGGCTAATATTGTATTTGGCTTTGAGTAAGTAATTTTGCAAATGACCTTTATTTTGGTTTTTCAAACCATTGCCGTCTGTCCCATTAATTTGATGACGATAGTTAAAATACCCCAATAAATCCCAACCACCGGTACGACCGTACAATGTGGCGGTAGCTTGATGGGAATTACCATTACTGCCCCAACCATATTTTACTTTACCGCCAAAGTTTTGCCCTTCTTCTAGCATATCGGCCGCATCAACGGTTTCAAATTTAATCGAACCACCTAAGGAGCCGGCACCGGTTGCCACGGAATTAGCCCCGACATCAATATCCACCCGTTTCAAAATTTCCGGATCGATACCGTAGTTACCGCTATGGTGGAAGGAATAACCATCCTGACGGGCACCATCCACTGCGACAGTTAAATATTCTTCGCTGACACCACGGATATTGTAGCGTTCAACGACTGACCGACCACCATTGACATTCACGCCAGGTACTCCGCGTAATACATCCGACATTTTTGTTGCCTGACGTACCTTTACAACCCCTTTGGCTGCCACATTTGATACCTGTGGTGAATAGTTATCACTCACCACATCAATAGTATCCAACTGTTCATTGCTCTCCGTAGCCTGTACATTAAAGGCCACAAAAGCCGCCAACGGCAGCAACGTGAATTTCATTTTTTTCATATAAACACCTCACCATAAAATAACTGATAATTATTATCGTTATTTTTTATGTCATCTGTCAAGGTAAAGCATTTCTTCGTTTTTCAATAAGTTCCATCACATAAACAAATTTTTTATTGCAATTCATCGCTATTTGCGTAAAATCGCGCGCTTTCACGGGTTCCCTCACCCCGTCTTTACACATTCAAAAAGGATTAAAACTATGCAAAAAACATTTATTTTTACCCATCAACAAAAGCGTAATGCGCTGTTTATTCTTTGTTTTTTCCACATTTTTATCATTGCAGCCAGTAATTATTTTGTGCAAATTCCCTTTGAAATCCATGTGCCGCTACAACGCTTTGGCGCCCTTGAGGATTTCTCTTTTCATAGCACCTGGGGCACCTTAACTTTTCCATTTATTTTCTTGGCTACCGATTTAACTGTGCGGATTTTTGGGGCAACCAGTGCTCGCCGCATTATTCATTGGGTGATGTTGCCGGCATTAATCGTTAGCTATGTAATATCGGTCATTTTTTCCAATGGACAATATCAAGGGCTGGGCGTACTTGAGGAATTTAATCTATTCGTTTTCCGTATCGCCTTCGCCAGCTTCTGCGCTTATGTATTCGGTCAATTACTGGATGTGTTGGTATTCAATAAATTACGCCAATTGGCAATTTGGTGGGTGGCTCCGAGCTGTTCAATGATTTTTGGTTCAGCTGCCGATACGCTTATGTTCTTTGGCGTTGCCTTCTATCAAAGTAGCGATCCTTTTATGGCTGAAAATTGGATGCAATTGGGATTTGTCGATTATTTGTTTAAATTATTAATTGGTATGTTGCTATTCGTGCCTGCTTATGGCGTTTTATTGAATGTTTTACTGGTGCGTTTGCAAAAATTGGCCGGGAAATAGATTTTTAGATGAACACCAATAAAATCAATAACTTACAGTTAATTTTTGATAAAACTCTTGATTTTGAAAGGGCGTTTAAAGCGCCAAAATAGACTTCACGAAGGGAATGGTGAGATTGCGTTTGGCCTGCAAAGAGGCTTGATCAAGTTGCTCGAGTGTCGCTTTGAGTGTGGCCATATCGCGATCCAGGCGATTAAATAGAAAATGGGCGGTTTCTTCCGGCAATACAATACCGCGCAGGTGAGCGTTTTGCTGTAGCCAAGCCAGTTTTTGTGCATCGCTGAGCGGGATTAATTGGTAAGCCTCGCCCCATTTCAGTCTGGATGCTAAATCCGGCAATTGCACCGGCAAGGCATTTGGTGAACAATCGGCTGCTACCAATAAACGGGTTTGCTGATTAGCTTTGATACGGTTAAACAGATCAAAGAGCGCAATTTCCCAATCACTCTGCCCAACGACCTGCTGTACATCATCCAAACAAACCAGCTGTTGGTTTTCTAAATTATCCAATACCGCCGGCGAAAAATAACGCGATTTACTCAATGGCACATAAATTGCAGATAGCCCCTGATTTAAATAATCGTTGCTGAGCCCTCGTAATAAATGGGTTTTTCCGGTACCGGCTGCGCCCCACAAATAGAAAAAGTGCTGGTCTGATGCTTTTTGCTGTAAGGAATTGAGCAATAGCGCATTATTGGCTCCATCAAAATTCGCCAAGGTGTCGCTGTCAATTTGTTGAATGGGCAGGGAAAGCTGTTGAGGCACAATAAACTTCATCTCTGAGTGAAATAAAAAAGGGTTAAATCGGCATTTAACCCTCTCCTTTAAGCGGCGCTTATTCTACTTGATTTTTAGCTTTTGGCAAAATCAGGTTCAATACAATGGCAACAATCGCACATAGGCTGATGCCCTTAAGTGAAACCGCATCTCCAACGTTTACGAACATGTTACCGATTCCAAAGGTCATTACAACGGAGATAATGCATAGATTGCGTGGTTCGGTCACATCTACTTTGCCTTTAATTAAGGTACTCATCCCGACTACCGCAATTGAGCCGAATACCAACATCATAATCCCTCCCATCACAATGGTTGGAATAGTACTTAAAAAGGCACCAACTTTACCGCAGAAAGAAATCGCAATCGCCCAAACGGCCGCCCAAGTCATAATGTTCGGATTAAAGTTACGAGTTAGCATAACCGCTCCTGTCACCTCTGCATAGGTGGTATTTGGAGGGCCACCAACTAAGGATGCCGCCGCAGTAGCGACACCATCCCCTAATAAGGTGCGATGTAATCCCGGTTTTTTAAGGAAATCTTTACCCGTCACCGAACTAATCGCCATGATTCCGCCAACGTGCTCTACCGCCGGTGCGATGGCAATCGGTAACATATAGAGGATGGCTTCCAAATTAAATTCCGGTTTGGTTAATTTCGGTAAGGCGAACCAAGGCGCATCATAGAGAGGTTGGAAATTAATCAGCCCTAAACATAGGCAAAGAATATAGCCAACGGCAATCCCGAACATAATTGGAATTAGTTTCATCATACCTTTAGCAAATACTGCCACCGACAAAGTGGTGATTAAAGTAACCATAGATACCAGCACTGCATCGTTATAAGCATAGGCACTATTTTTACCCAAGGCCATATCTACCGCGACCGGCGCTAAACCCATCCCGATAATAATGATCACCGGTCCAACTACTACCGGTGGAAATAGACGTTCTAAGGCCGCACTACCACGCAATTTGACTAAGGTGGACAAACCTAAGTAGACGATACCCGCACAAGCCAAGCCCCCCATTGTGGTTGGAATCCCCCAGGTTTGTACGCCATATTGAATTGGAGCAATAAAGGCGAAGGAAGACGCCAAGAAAATGGGTACCTGTTTACCGGTACACAATTGGAATAAGAGGGTGCCGATACCGGCGGTCAGTAAGGCGGTATTGGAATCCAAGCCGGTAATTAACGGCACAAGAACCAAGGCGCCAAAGGCCACGAATAACATTTGTAAGCCGACAAAAGCCTGCTTACCGACACTTTGCACTTCAGGTGCGTTTTGTTGATTTGTAGTCATGAAGTTTCAACTCTCTGTTTGAATTAACTAAAAGTGCGGTCGGTTAATGTTTTCACGCACCGAAAAAAGACGGCAATCAATGCCGTCTTAGGTTAAGGGAAATTATTTCGTCCCGAAAATCTTATCGCCCGCATCCCCCAAACCAGGAATGATGTAGCCGTGTTCATTTAAATGATCATCGATTGCAGCGCAATACAGTTCGATATCTGGATGGGCTTTTTCCAGAGCCTTAATACCTTCAGGCGCAGCAACCAATACCAATACTTTGATATGTTGGCAGCCTTTGGCTTTCAATAAATCAATGGTAGAAATCATTGAACCGCCGGTGGCCAACATTGGGTCAACCACGATAGCCAAACGTTCTTCCAAATCACTCGCTAATTTTTGGAAATAAGGCACTGGTTCTAAGGTTTCTTCATTACGATAAATCCCCACAACACTGATACGGGCGCTTGGAATATGCTCCAATACACCATCCATCATACCGAGACCTGCTCGTAAAATTGGTACTACGGTCACTTTTTTGCCTTTGATACGGTCCACTTCAACCGGGCCATTCCAGCCTTCAATGGTCACTTTTTCCGTTTCCAAATCGGCAGTCGCTTCGTAGGTGAGGAGACTGCCGACTTCGGTTGCCAGCTCACGGAATTTTTTCGTGTCGATATCGGCTTCACGCATTACGCCGATTTTATGTTTAACGAGGGGATGTTTGACTTCGACTAATTTCATGTTCTGCTCCTTTTTACCGTTCAAAAAACAAATCGGCGAATTCTAGCCTAGAATGCATGAAAAATATAGAGTAGAAAAAAATAAATATTGGCAATTAGATACAACCACCACAACTACCACAGCGCCAGTCTTCTTTGTTTACCGCTTGATAAAAGGCGCGAAAGAGCATTTCTTGTAAGGGAATATCATGGGTAATAAATACATCGGAAAGCCAATCAATATTTTCGACAATCCAATCGTCTTCTTCTAAGCCTTCGCGATAAAGCTCATCTTCAGGATCCATAAAATTATAAATATTATTGGTGCCCATATCTTTTTCACTACGCTCTAGCGGAAGGGTAAGTGGTAGGCCTTTATAGTTGATAATCCAATGGCCTAAACAAAGAGTATTACCCTGAGTTGACCAACGGGCATCGAAAGGATTTTCAGTCATGACTACAAAAAAGAAAAAGAGAAATGAGTATTTTTAGTATAGTCCTTTAAGAAGCTATCACCATACTAAATAGAGGGTAAATCGCCCGCCCAATAAGACGGATTTTGGCTGGAATATCAAGGGTAAAAAGCAATTCTGCCACTTACCAGAAAAAAACTACGGCTGCCATGTTATCCGGCAGCCGTTTTATTATTGATTAGATGTGCTGATTAATAAATGCAGCTAATTGACCTTTTGGTAATGCACCAACTTGAGTTGCCACCAATTGACCATTTTTGAATAATAATAAAGTTGGGATACTACGAACGCCGAATTGTGCCGGAGTCACTTGGTTCTCATCCACATTAACTTTAACGATTTTCACTTTACCCGCATAAGCCGGTGCCAATTCATCTAATACCGGGGCAATCATTTTACAAGGACCACACCAAGGCGCCCAGAAATCGACTAAAACGGGAATATCGGACTTAATGACCTGTGCATCAAATTCAGCATCATTGATATGTAATACTTCACTCATGTTTTTTTCCTTATTTTGCTTTCGGCTTATCGCCTGTGAATAAACGGGGTACATCATATCACAAGGATTGTGCCCCGCCACAAATTGGTTTGATTGTTAAAATCTTAAGCGGCTTTTACCTTATTTTGACAATCCTTACCCTGTGCAACTTGGTAGATATTAGCCAATGTCACATCTGCAATTGCGGTCAATGCCTCTTCCGTTAAAAAGGCTTGATGGCCGGTAATCAACACGTTATGGCAAGAGGAAAGGCGGCGGAATACATCATCTTGCACCACCTCGTTGGATTTATCCTCAAAAAATAAATCCCGTTCATTTTCATAAACATCCATCCCCAAGGCACCAATTTTCCGTTGTTTTAAGGCATCGATCGCTGCTTGAGTATCAATTAAACTACCACGGCTGGTATTGATGATCATTACACCATCTTTCATTTTGGAGAAAGCATCTCGATTCAACAAATGGTAGTTTTCCGGAGTTGCCGGGCAATGCAAACTGATAACATGGGAACGATGATATAGTTCATCAAGTTCCACATATTGTGCTCCCAATTCCTCCGCTAGCGGATTTTTAAATGGATCATAGGCCAGAATATGCATGCCAAAGCCACGTAAAATACGCATTACCGCCACGCCAATTTTACCGGTTCCAATCACCCCAACGGTACGCCCGTGCATATTAAATCCAATCAACCCTTCTAACGAAAAATTGGCTTCGCGAGTGCGCTGATAAGCGCGGTGAATGCGGCGATTTAACGTCATCATTAAGGCTACTGTATGCTCGGCAACGGCTTCTGGAGAATAAGCGGGCACACGCACTACGGTTAGTCCCAATTCCTCGGCTGCTTGCAAATCAACATTATTAAAACCGGCGCAACGCAGCGCAATGATTTTTACCCCCATCGCCGCCAGTTTTTCCAATACCTTACGACTACCATCATCGTTAACGAAAATACACACAGCTTGGCAATGCTCGGCCATTTTGGCCGTCCTTTCGCTCAGCATAAAATCGAAGAATTCCAAATCCAATGCATATTTTGCATTGATTAATTCTAAATATTTACGATCGTAACTTTTCGTACTGTAAACCGCGACTTTCATCCTGACCTCCGAAATTTAACGTTATTTCAACTGAGCCAATGCCTGTGCTAAATCCGCTTTGATATCTTCAATATTTTCCAATCCGACGGAAAAACGTAACAGATTATTAGTAATACCGCGTGCAACCCGTTCAGCCTCTGGAATATCCATATGGGTTTGGGTAGCCGGATAAGTAATGAAACTTTCCGTTCCCCCCAAGCTCTCGGCAAAGGTGATCAATTTAATCGCTTTCAAAAATGTGTTAACCCAAGCTTCATCCTTCAAACGGAAGGACAACATCCCCCCCTTATTTGGATAAAGAACGCTATCGACTTGTGGTTGCGCCGCCAAAAACTCGGCTACTTGACGGGCATTCGATTGGTGACGTTCCATACGCAACGCCAAGGTCTTCATCCCACGAATCGTTAGCCATGAATCAAATGGCGAAAGTACCGCTCCTGCCCCATTTTGAATATAGGCAATTCGATCGCATAACGCTTGACCTTTAGCCACAATTAGACCGACCAATGCATCATTGTGGCCGGCAATGTATTTGGTACCGCTATGAATCACCAAGTCGGCCCCTAAATCCAATGGGCGGGACAACACCGGTGTTAAAAATGTATTATCGGCAATTAATAACAATTGATGTTTTTTAGCTAAAGCGGCAATCGCTTGTAAATCGCATTCTTCCATCAATGGATTGGATGGCGTTTCAATAAAGATCGCTTTGGTATTGGCATTAATCGCGCCCTCAATTGCCGCTAAATCGGCGGTATTCACATAAACCGGTTTAACGCCATTATTATTTTTATAGGCAAAATCCAACAAACGATAAGTCCCACCGTATACATCACTACCAACAATCCACTCATCGGGTGCAGTAAATAGTGTCATCAGAACTTGAATAGCCGCCATACCGGAAGAAAAAGCAAAGCCACGATCGCCATTTTCTAATTTAGCAATAGTGTCTTCCAACACCGTACGGGTCGGATTCTTAGTACGAGTATAATCATAACCGGTGCTTTCACCGATGCCATGATGGCCGTAGGCGGTCGATAAATAAATCGGCGCGGAAACTGCACCGGTCGGAGCATCACTACGATTGCCCGCTTGAGCAAGTAAAGTATCGATTTGATATGTTGTTGTCATGTTTACCTCAAGAAATATTTGTCTGCCTAGTCTGGCCGGGCCACACTTCCACGCACACGAAAACGCCATCGCATTTTTTCGAGTTTTATCAAAAATAAGAGCTAAGTCATTGATTTTATTAGAGGTCGTCTAAAAACGAAGAAATCGCCGAATTCACTACAACGCGTTCAAGAAGTGCCCCTAACGCTACCGGGCATTTTATAAAAACGCCACAATTTTGGCACAAAGCGTTCGGGGTGCAAAGGGGAATTTGCCATTTCCCCCTCAACAAGGCATTTATTCGTAGGGAAAATCGGGAAACGGAGGTTTTTTCGACAGTCGCACTTTTTTTGCGGAAATGCTAATTGACAGCCATTTAAATATCCGTAAAATGCGCACTACTTTTTTGCGGGAATAGCTCAGTTGGTAGAGCACGACCTTGCCAAGGTCGGGGTCGCGAGTTCGAGCCTCGTTTCCCGCTCCAAATGGCGTGTTAGCAAAGCGGTTATGCACTGGATTGCAAATCCATGTAGCTCGGTTCGACTCCGGGACACGCCTCCATTACAACATAAGTTGTTACTGCCCGAGTGGTGGAATCGGTAGACACAAGGGATTTAAAATCCCTCGCCTTTCGAGGCGTGCCAGTTCAAGTCTGGCTTCGGGCACCATTTAAATATCCACAAATTCAAAGAATAGTCGCAATCAGCGGCTTTTTTTATATCTAAAATTTAGTCTTTATCATCAATCTTTGGCGTATAAAAAAACCTCCGCATGCGGAGGTTTTTGCCATGAGGAATTATTCTTTGAATTGTTCCATCATTTCTTGGGCTTTTTGTACCATTTTTTCCGAACCGACAAATAACGGTATGCGTTGATGTAGCGCGGAAGGTTGGATGTCTAAAATACGACGATAACCATCAGAAGCAATACCACCAGCCTGTTCAGCTAAGAAGGCCATCGGATTACCTTCATATAATAGTCGTAATTTGCCTTCAGGATAGGTTGTTGCGCTCGGATAAATATAAATCCCACCTTTCAATAGATTACGATGAAAATCTGCTACCAATGAACCGATATAACGGGAAACATAAGGACGTTGAGTCGCTTTATCTTCTTCTTGGCAATATTTAATGTATTTTTTAACCCCCATTGGGAATTTTAAATATTGTCCTTCGTTAATCGAATAAATCTTACCTTCCTTCGGCATTTGCATATTTTCATGGGAAAGACAGAAAGTACCAATTGACGGATCATAAGTAAAACCGTTCACACCGTTACCCGTGGTATACACCAACATTGTGGAAGAACCATAAACGATATAACCGGCGGCAACCTGTTTATTGCCCGGTTGCATAAAATCTTCTAACACAACCGGTGTTCCAATTGGAGAAATACGGCGGTAAATAGAGAAAATGGTACCGACGGAAACATTCACATCGATATTTGAAGAACCATCAAGCGGATCGGTAAGAATTACATATTTAGCATTGCGACCGCGTTCCGTATCGAAGGCAATAAAGCTTTCCTCCTCTTCGGAAGCAAAACCGGCCACTTCCTCACGCGCCATCAAGGCGGCTTTCATAGTATTGTGGGCAAATAAATCCAATTTCATTTGGCTTTCGCCCTGTACGTTTTCAACACCAGATTGGCCTAAAATGTTGGTTAATCCAGCTTTATTAATGTCACGATGAATAATTTTTGCTAATAACTGAAGCGAAGACAAAATGCCACTCAATTCCCCTTTGGCATTCGGATATTCCGCTTGACGTTCAACAATAAACTCACTCAATGTTTTCATAAATTCCTCTTTTTCAATTGTAAAAATTGCTGGGATTATAGGGGATTTTAGTCAATCTCTGAAAAACCGATTTTCAAGAATGAGATCTCCATCACACTTCCAAGAGAAAAAATACGGAACAAAACCTAAATTCTGTCCCGCATTGATTTTTATAGAAAATTTAGTTTAAAAACTAGGCAACTTTAACAATCCAGCCTTCTGGTGCTTCAACATCGCCAAATTGAATTCCAGTAAGTTCATCATAGAGACGTTTCGTTACCGGCCCGACTTCGGTTTCAGAGTAGAACACATGGAAATCATCACCATATTGAATACCTCCAATTGGTGAAATTACCGCGGCTGTACCACAAGCGCCCGCCTCGGTAAATTTATCCAATTCATTGATATAAATATCGCCCTCAATAGTTTCCATGCCTAAACGCTCTTTTGCTAAATACAATAAAGAATATTTAGTGATACTCGGTAAAATTGACGGTGAAAGTGGTGTGATAAATTGGTTATCTTTGGTAATTCCGAAGAAATTCGCCGCTCCCACTTCTTCAATTTTAGTATGCGTTTTGGGATCAAGATAAATCGCATCGGCGAATTTACGCTCAGCAGCCAATTCATGTGGCAATAAGCTAGCAGCATAGTTTCCACCAACTTTTACGCCACCAGTGCCTTGTGGTGCAGCACGGTCATAATCGGTAACCAAGAAATTAGACGGTTTCAAACCACCTTTAAAATAGGCCCCCACCGGGCAAGCAAATACACTGAAAATGTATTCCGGTGCTGGACGAACACCAATATTTTCACCAACCCCGATAACAAACGGACGAAGATATAATGTCGCTCCTGAACCATAAGGTGCAAGCCATTGTTCATTGGCTTTAACTACTTCCTTACAAGCTCTAATAAACATTTCCGTCGGCACTTGTGGCATTAACAAACGATCACAAGTATGCTGCATACGTTTAGCATTTTGATCCGGACGGAAAAGATTGATTGAACCGTCTTTGCAACGGTAGGCTTTTAGACCTTCAAAACACTGTTGACCATAATGTAATGCGGTTGAGCCTTCGTGAATATGCAAGGTGCTATCTGTGGTGAGGCTTCCCTCATCCCATTTACCATCTTTCCAATGGGCGATGAAACGAAAATCGGTTTTAATATATCCAAAGCCGAGGTTTTTCCAGTCTAAGTCTTTCATTTTGCTTCCTTTAATACTGAATGAGATGAAATAAAACGGGGTTTAATCTACACCATTCAAGACGGGATGAAAACCGAAAAATCTATTAATCCGGTAAAATTTGAGCTCAATTAAGAAATCTCTATGTTAGAATGGCAGGCGAAAAAAAAACGCCACATTCGTGAAAATGTGACGTTTAACCAAAAGGTTTAAAATAATATACAGGAAGTAAGAAGAGTAACAAGAGGTTACTCCCGTTCGGTTGCCCGAACTATATGCAAACACAACATCATACTTAAGTCTGAAATTCATTAACACATAAGAATCAACCTAAAGTATGCGCGCATTGTAGGGATAAGGAAGTGCTCCGACAAGTGACGATTTCTTATTCTAGATATAAAAAAAACTAATCCGAAAACCCCATAACCCCCTGGAAAAACGGTTAATTGGCCAAAATAAATTTATGTATAAACGATTGCCTCCCTTGAATTCACTGAAATCCTTCGAATCTGCTGCACGTCATTTGAGTTTTACAAAAGCGGCTGATGAACTCTTTGTTACCCAGGCTGCAGTCAGCCATCAAATTAAATTATTAGAAGATTTCTTAGGCGTTACTCTTTTTATTCGTAAAAATCGTTCCCTAGAGCTAACCGAATTTGGCAAAGTTTATTTTGCCGATATCAATAAGATTCTACGCCGTCTGAATGAAGCGACAGAACGCTTATTGAGCCTAAAAAGTAATCCGCACCTTACTATTAGCGTACCACAAACCTTTGGCAGCCAATGGCTTATCCCACATTTAAGTGAATTTAACCAACTGCATCCGGAAATAGAAGTTCGTATTGAAGGAATGGATCAGGATGAAGGCCTACTCGGCAAAGAAATTGATATTGCAATCTATTATGGAAAAGGTCACTGGGAGAATCTGCAGGTTGATCGTCTTGGTGAAGAAAATCTTCTCATCTTAGCTTCCCCCAAATTACTCCAAGAGAGTCCTATCGAACAACCTTCCGATTTGACTAAACATACGCTCATTCACACCCATACCCGTGATAACTGGCGAGCAATGACCTCGCATTTAGGCTTGGATGAACTGAATATCCAACAAGGACCACTATTTAGCCATACGTTTATGGCGCTGCAGGCGGCGATACATGGTCAAGGCATTGTGCTGGCTAACCAATTATTGGCGCAGCAGGAAATCGATCAAGGCCATCTGCAAATTGCCTACCAAACCCAACTACGCGATCCTAAAACCTTTTATGTGGTCAATCACTTAGATCGCTTAGATGACAAACCTATCCAGGCTTTTCGCAGTTGGATCATTAACTCAATAAAATATAAAGAAAATGAATAAATTAGCCCTTTATTGCCGCAGTGGTTTTGAAAAAGAAGCCGCAGCAGAAATTAACGCTAAAGCCGCCGAACTAGGTGTTTTTGGTTTTGCTCGCGTAATCGATAATAGCGCTTATGTGATTTTTGAATGCTATCAACCCGGCGAGGCCGATCAATTGGCCCGTCAATTACCTTTTAACGAATTGATTTTTATCCGCCAACTGATTGTCGTCAGTGATTTGCTACAAAATCTCGATCCAACGGATCGCATCAGTCCAATTTTGGCGCAGTATCAAGTGCTCCATCAACGCCTCAATCTGCAAAAAGCCAGCGAGCTTTGGTTGGAAACCGCCGATACCAATGAGGCTAAAGAGCTATCTACTCTCTGCCGTAAACTCACGGTGCCATTGCGCCAACGCTTAAAGAATCAAGGTTGGTTAAAAGGCCTACCGCACCAAGGTGTGGTTCTGCATGTTTTCTTTATCGCATCCAATGCCTGCTATGTAGGTTATTCCTATGCTGACAATCATGCACCTTACTTTATGGGCATTCCGCGTCTGAAGTTCCCGGCCGAAGCGCCAAGCCGCTCTACCTTAAAATTGGAAGAAGCAATTTTAACCTTTATCCCTCGCCAAGAAGAAGCCAAACGGCTTAATGAAAATATGCGTGGTGTGGATTTAGGAGCCTGTCCAGGCGGCTGGACCTATCAGTTGGTAAAACGTGGGCTATTTGTTTATGCGGTAGATCACGGCAAAATGGCGGATAGTTTGCATGAAACCGGGCGTATTGAACATTGCCCTGAGGATGGTTTTAAGTTTCAACCGCCAAAACGTCAACAAATTGATTGGTTGGTTTGCGATATGGTGGAACAACCAATTCGCATTGCCGAGCTAATTGCCAAATGGTTAGTCAATGGTTGGTGTCGGGAAACTATTTTTAACTTGAAACTACCGATGAAAAAACGCTACTTGGAAGTGCAACGTTGTTTTGATTTACTACGCGACCGTCTGCAAAATGCGGAAATTCCCTTCCGTTTACAGGCCAAGCAGCTTTATCACGATCGCGAAGAAATCACTGTGCATATTCGTTTGTTGAATTCTTAAAACGCCCCATCGGATTTCAAAGTTTTTACTAAAATAGCACATAACCCATTGATTTCATTAGTATTAGATAAAAAACAAAAACGGCAGCGCAATTTATTAGCACTGCCGTTTTTAATAGCTGGCTTGGTTTACCAACGATGACGATGGTATCCGAGTCCAATGGTTGGTACGACTACCGGCGTATACACGCCACCATGTGAATATTTGGTTCGATTGTCACTACGATTCATTGGCATCGGATCTTCACCTTGCTGTGCTACACGGGCTTTATCCTTGGCTGAAACTGTATGCCCACTGGCAACTTGGTTTTGATAGCGCTGTACTGCGCGCATGTCATATACTGGTTGGCTCGGTGTGGCCGGTTGCGGTGCAGTACAAGCGCTTAGGTAGAAGGTCGCGGCAATAGCACAAAGTATTTTTTTCATACTTACTCCTTAATACAAATAATACGATTAAGCGTATCTTTTGCTTCATCCAGTTGAGGCTGTGCCCGTTCGTGCGTATTTTTACCCTCTCTGGCTTCCTGTTCCCGAATTTCTTTCATTTTTTTCGGGTCACTGACCGAATACACCGGAACATATTGAACGTTACGCGATTTTCCTTTTTGATAAATCGTTGCACCGACAATCCCGCCGTAATACTCGTCCTCATTATCCGGCGTAACATAATAATTAGTGGTATTAGTTAGATCTACGCCATTTCTACTCACGAAACCATGACAAACGCCAGCTCCGGAAATAAAAATAGAGCGAGAGGAACCTTCCTCGCTCAAATTGTAAACTTCAAACTCAACACTATTTGCCAATTCGCGAATGTCTTTTTGAGACAATCCGGCCTGGTTTACTTGTTTTTTGGCCCCATCGACCACATAGCTGGTCCCGTTATTCACTGCCAATACTGATACGGAAAAGCATAAAACGGCAAAGGCCGAAAGCCAATGACGATAGAAGGACTGAACCATAATTATTCCTTAAGTATCAATCTACCTGATAAAGTTCAATGGGAAGCTCATCAGGATCACGCAGGAAAGTGTACTGCATTCCCGTTAATTCATCAACCTGCAACGGCTCGCAGACAATTCCGCGAGTTGTAAAATAAGCCACTGCCTGACCAATATCTGTGGTCTTAAATGCCAAATGCCGTAACCCACAAGCCTCAGGATAACTCGCTCGCGGAGGCGGATTTGGAAAAGAAAAAAGCTCAAGCTGCGAACCATCGGCAAAACGTAAATCTAATTTATAACTTTGCCGCTCGGCGCGATAGGTTTCCGTCAAGATCTGCGCCCCTAAAATATCTACATAAAAAGATTTAGAACGCGCATAATCAGAAGCGATAATCGCAATATGATGGAATCCTTGAAGCGGTGTTGCCATTACTGCTGTGCTTTTTCCGGAGTGATACTTCTTGCCTTTTCTTCTTCCTGTAAAGCCAAGGCATCACGAGCCGCCCGAATACTTTTTTCAATCAGCGGCACTCGTTCATCATCAGCAGGAATCAAACGTAACATCATAGCCCAAGTGACTGCGGCCATTTTATAGTCCTCCGTCTCAAAATAACGGAAAGCCAATAAACTTAGCGCATCGAAATTCGTATGATCCTGGCGAATCACTTCACGCAATAAATCACTACCCTGCGCTTTATTCGTTGGATCTTCGGAATACATTAGGACCTTTGCATACGACAATTTATACTGCAAATTCTCAGGTTCCCGCTTAGCCGCCTGTTGATAGCTATCATAAGCCAAACGACCATTGCCTAAATTCATCCCCAGTTGTCCTAATAACCACCAATTTTTGGCATTTTTCGGATCTTTTTGTAAATCCATACGTAAGGCAACGGCAAATTGTTCCATTTCAGCCTCAGTCATTGGTTTGGTATCTTCTTCCTTCATGCGTTCGAGGAAATAAGGCAATTTTTGATAGGTCTTATCCATCATACTTTCCGCCTGCCAAGCACCGACTGGAAAATATGCCAAGCCCCCAATAATAAACAAGGACAGTAACCCGGCAATAAACCAAAGTTTACCATAACGTTTATCTTCAATTACCGCAGGCGCTTGGCTCTGTGGAATATCTTCCAATAAGGTTTTTTGTAATTCACTTTTCAGTGTTGTGGCATTCTCAACCAAGCCTTGCGCATCATCCTCATCAATTTCTTTTAAACGGGAAAAATACAAAGCCTTATTTAATTCATCACGTTGTATTTGGGCTTTTTTCTTGCCCTTACCTAATAGTGGATAAAAACCAATGACAGCAACGATGATGGTCAACAGCACCGCAATTAATGGCAAATTCATTACTTATCCTTTTCCTTTAATAATTCATTTAATCGGCTTTGTTCCGAATCATCTAAAACCGTTTGGAGTTCAGACTCTGTCGGTGATCGTTTTTTACTTCTGAATAACCATGCCACACCGCCTAATAGCAATATTATCGGAGCCGCCCATAACACCCAGGTTGCCGCAGTAATCGGTGGATCGTAAGTAACGAAATGGCCATAGCGTTGCACCATATAATCCACAACTTGCTCTTTGGATTTTCCTTCCTGTAACAATTCAAATACTTTACCGCGCATATCTACGGCAACAGTCGCATTCGAATCAGCAATGTTATTGTTTTGACATTGTGGACAACGTAATCCTTCGGTAAGGCTGTGATAATCTGCTTCCTGTTGGGGGGAGCTAAAGCTCAATGCATCAATTGCTGCACCAGCAACGGAAGAAGCTAATAACACGGTGGCAAAAATAGCGGCTTTTATCATTATTTCACCTCCGCCAGTTTGTCATATAAAGGTTTAAGGGTTTCATTCCATACCTTTTCATTCACATCTCCGGCCAAGCGATAATGAATAATCCCATTGCCATCAATAACAAAAGTTTCCGGTGCACCATAAACGCCTAAATCCAAGCCGAAAGAACCCTTTTCATCTTTTAAAACCAGTTTATAAGGATTACCTAAATCACGTAGCCATTTCACTGCTTTTACAGATTCATCTTTGTAATCCAAACCTATGATGGTTACGCCTTGTTGGGCTAATTGATTTAAATATTGATGCTCTGCATAGCAGGTTGGGCACCAAGTTGCCCAAACATTCAATAGAATCGGTTTGCCCTGTTTGAAAATTTCATTCCCGTAGCTTTTATTTTCTAACAAATCGTTTAAGGTTTTCATTGGTACCGGTTGACCAACCAGCGCCGATTCCAATGCTTTAGGATCTTCGCCTTGCGCGTTACGGCCTAATTGCACTAAAAATGTCAACGCAATTGCTAGAAAAACAATTAAAGGGATAAGCAGTTTTTTATTCATAGTATTCAAATCTTAATTAGGATTGACGAACCAATTTACTAAAACGATAACGACGGTCAAACATACACAACAAGCCACCTAATGCCATAAACAGTCCGCCCAACCAAATCCAGCGAATGAACGGCTTATAATATAGCCGCAATGCCCAGGAATTATCATCGAGTTTTTCCCCAAGAGCCACATACAGGTCACGGGTTAATCCCCAATCAATAGCGGCTTCCGTCATCGACATTTTACTTACCGTATAAAAACGTTTTTCTGCCTTAAGGGTAGCTTCCAGTTGCCCATCGTGAGTAACATCAATCTGCGCCAGCCCTCCCAGATAATTCGGTCCATTGGCATCATGTACTCCACTAAAAGTGAAGGTGTAATCAGCGATCTCAACACTATCCCCGACTTTCATACGCACATCGCGTTCCACGCTGTAATTCTGACTAAATGCTATGCCCCATACAGTCATCGCAATACCGAGGTGAGCCAAAATCATGCCCCAATGGGAACGGGAAAGTTTCGTTATCCCCTTAAAAAAACCTTCACGATGAGTTGCCCGTTGCTGCATTTCATAAAGACTGAGCAACACAATAATCAGCGTCATCATGGTGCCCAGCACCGCACTTAAGGTGATTCTATCTTGTAGCCAATAAGGTAAAGCAAAACCACCAATAGCCATTAAAATCACACTGACTACAACCGGCGTGCGGATTGCTGAAAATTGATCACGACGCCATTTCACTAATGGCCCAATGCCCAATAACAAAGCAAAAGGTGTCATGATAATCAGGAACATTTGATCAAAAAACGGCGCACCTATTGAAATAGTCCCTAAGCCCAACTGCTTGTGTACCAGTGGCAATAAGGTGCCTAAAAACACCACACTCAGTGCTGTCATGAGCAAAATATTATTCAATAACAGCATACTTTCACGGGAATATTTTTCCGCATTATCGCGCGAACGAATTTGGTTACCTTTGTAGGCATAAAGAGCCAAAGAACCGCCGATAACGATAACTAAATAGGCTAAAATATACAGCCCTCGAGTTGGATCTGCCGCAAAAGCATGCACCGACACCAAAATACCGGAACGAACTAAGAACGTACCTAACAAGGAAAGGGAAAATGCCAAGATCGCAAGAAGGACCGTCCAGGCTTTAAATGATCCCCGTTTTTCAGTAACTGCTAAGGAGTGAATTAAAGCAGTACCGGCCAACCATGGCATAAAGGAAGAATTTTCTACCGGATCCCAGAACCACCAGCCGCCCCAGCCAAGCTCGTAATAAGCCCACCAAGACCCTAACACAATACCGATAGTTAAAAAGACCCAAGCAGCCATCGTCCAAGGGCGTGACCAACGAGCCCAAGCTGAATCCAATTTACCGGTCATTAACGAAGCAATTGCAAATGCAAAAGCCACAGAAAATCCTACATAGCCCATATACAATAGCGGTGGATGGAAAATTAAACCAATATCCTGCAACATTGGATTTAGTTCTCGACCGTCCACAGGAAAATCCGGGAAAGTACGATTAAATGGATTAGAGGTAAATAGCACAAACAGTATGAAACCGATGCTAATCAAGCCCATAATACCTAATACTCGAGCAACCGCTTCTTGTGGCAAATGACGACTTAATAGAGCGACCGCAGCACTCCATAGGGAAAGCAACCAAATCCATAACAATAAGGAACCTTCATGGGAACCCCAAACAGCCGATAAGCGGTAATACAATGGTAATTGGGTATTGGAGTTATTAACCACGTATTGCACGGAGAAATCATTCACCGCAAACAGGTAAAATAGCGCACCAAACGCAATGGATAAGCAAAGAAAAAGCGCCATTGTTAACGGGCGGGCTAATGTCATTAATTGATTATTGCCCTTAGCTGCGCCCCATAGTGGCAGAACGCCTAAAAATAACGAAACGCCCAAGCCCAACGCTAAGGCGTAATTGCCCAATTCAGCCATCATTGCACGCCGCCTTGTGGGTTATTTTGCTGCATTTGTTTGTATTGTTTATCCTGTGCGCTTTCATTTTTTAGATCCACTCCCATCGGGTTATGCACTTTTTGCATTTTCTCACCCAATTCAGGTGGAACATAATTTTCATCGTGCTTAGCCAACACTTCCGATGCTTCAAGTAACGTAGGCTCTTTTAATACACCTTGTGCCACAATCCCCTGCCCTTCACGGAATAGATCCGGCAAAATACCTTCGTATTCCACAGTAATTGACGGCCCAATATCATCTAGATCAAATTTTACTTTTAAACTTTTCGGATCACGCACTACCGAACCTTCAACTACCATGCCACCGATCCGAATACGCTGACCGACTTCCGGTTTTTGTGTTGGATCATCGTTTTTACCATTAACAATTTCTGACGGCGTATAAAATAAGTCGATATTTTGGCGTAGCGCAAAAAGAACCAGGCCGGTTGCAATTGAAATACCGAGCAGTACAAAAACAATTAAAGATAAGCGGGATTTACGTCTTGGATTCATAGCGTTTGTCCTTTATTTGCCTGTTGTAAACGAACTTCCCGTTGGGTTTCACGTAACACGTTACGTAATACAGCCTGACGGGCTCGTTTGCTTTGTACGGCCAAAATCACTAATGCGACCAAGCTAATGCCATAACTAAGCCAGACATAAAAGCCGTAGCCGCCCATATTGATAAAATCACTCCAACTCTGGAAAAACATTTTCCACTCCCTCAAAAATAATCAAACTATTGCAATTTTGCGGCTAACTCTTTCACCCAAGGACGTCTACTGTCTTCTTTTAGCAATTCAACACGATAACGTACCAAGGTGAACCAAATGGATAAGAATAAGAAACCGAAAATACATAAAATCAATGGAATTAACATCGGTGTTGCGATAGAAGGTTTCTCAAACTTAGTGATACTGGCGCCTTGATGCAGGGTATTCCACCATTCCACAGAGAAATGAATAATCGGTAAATTAATCACCCCAACGATACATAAAATCCCCGCGGCTTTTGCGCCAACGGAACGGTCTGCAAAGGCTGAATAAAGTGCCAATACACCGATATACAGGAAAAATAAAATCAATTCAGCGGTTAAACGGGCATCCCAAACCCACCAAGTCCCCCACATTGGTTTTCCCCAAATAGCACCGGTAACCAGTGCCAAGAAGGTAAACATCGCGCCAACCGGAGCCATTGCAATCATGGAAAGATGAGCCGCTTTAATTTGCCATACTAAGGCAATGATCGCCGCTACTGCCATCGAACCATAAACCCCCATCGACCAAATAGCCGCCGGTACATGCACATACATGATACGGAAACTATTGCCCTGTTGGTAATCCGCTGGTGCGTAGGCCAAGCCCCACACAATCCCAACGGATAACAGTAACAAGGAAATGCCCGCAAACCATGGACTTAATTTCCCACATAAATGATACTGGGTTTCATGTTTGGCATAAGGGTGTAACCACTTCCACATAAAAAGGTCCTTCACACAAAAATAAAAAAACTAATTATCTACGCTAATCCGCAATGCAGCGGCAATTGCAAACGGGGTAAAAGTCACGGCAGCAACAGTCATCGCAGCCAAAATTGCCAATTGGCCGGCATAGGATAAATTTAACGCGGCCGCATCTAAAATCGCCGAAGCAAAAATCAATACCGGAATAAATAACGGCAATACCAACAAACTCAATAACACGCCGCCTTTACGTAAACCGACGGTTAACGCCACGCCGATTGCCCCCAGGCAACTTAAAATTGGTGTTCCCAGTAATAAAGTCAGCACTAAAGCCCACCAAATATTGATCTCCAAGGAAAGCAACAAGGCGGCAATCGGTGAAAGCAAAATCAATGGCAACCCGGTTAACAACCAATGTGCAATGACTTTCGCCAAGGCTGTCAGCGCCAAAGGTTGAGCGGTTAACATCAACTGTTCCAACGAACCATCGATATAATCGTCGCGAAATAATCGCTCAAAGGAAAGCAACGCCGACAATAACGCCGCCACCCAAGCCACCCCCGGTGCAATGCGCGAAAGCAGTTTCGGATCTGGGCCAATCACTAAAGGGAATAGGGTAATAACGATCAAGAAAAACCACAACGGATTTAAAATCTCCGCCTGTTTACGGGTGGCTATAAGCAGCTCCCGTCGAATAATCTGCCTAAAAATCATTGGCTCTCCGTGCGGCTTTTAAAATGGGCTAAGTTTAATTTTTCCAATTTCTCGCTTGGAATATCCTGGTGGCTGGTCAAAATCACGATTCCACCTTGTTCGGCATGAGCCTCAAACAATCGGGTCAATATTTGCACCCCATGCTTATCAATCGCAGTAAAGGGCTCGTCTAAAATCCATAATGGTGCTTGCGATAACCAAAGGCGCGCTAACGCAATGCGCTTTTGTTGTCCGGCAGACAATTGCCCGGCCGGTAAATCTTCCCGGCCTAACAAGCCGACTTTTTCCAAAACGTCCCACAGCACTTCATCGCCTTGGCGGGCTGCGCTCACCTGCTGATAAAAACGCAAATTCTCCCAAGGCGTCAGTTCCGGTTTAATCCCAGAATGATGCCCTAAATACAATAAATTGGCGGCATACTCTTCGCGTTGGTGACGAATATCCCGACCATTCCAATTCACTTGTCCTGCCACAGGTTGAGCCAGCCCCGCCATGATTCGCAACAAGCTGGTTTTACCAATCCCATTATGTCCTTCAATTTGCGTTAGTGACCCCACGCCAAACTCCCAAGAGAGTCCAGAAAATAACGGTTGCTCGCCCCGTTGGCAAGCCAGTTCCTGCAGATTTAATTGATAGGTCATAGTAAATAAGGGGCAAAATTACAGAACAAAAAACGGGCGGTATTCTAGCATAAGGGAAAATTTTGGCGACCTTTTCAGGCAATTTAGGCGTAACTATTTAGGCGTAGAAAATATATAGAAAGGTCGTTTTTTTGATTTAAGACAAAGTTTCCCCTATCACAGAAATTAGCAAAAAAGCACAAGATAGACTGATCAAGTATTTGCTTTTTTGTTACTATGGCTCCGCTTTAGCGCTCCACGGACTTTCCATGGAGCTTCACTCATAAAATAGAGGAACGAATATTATGGCTTACACTCTCCCGGAATTAGGCTACGCCTACGATGCACTTGAACCGCATTTCGATGCGTTAACCATGGAAATTCACCACACTAAACACCATCAAGCTTATGTTAATAACGCTAATGCAGTGTTGGAAACCTTACCGGCAGAATTTTCTGAAATGTGTTCAGGCCAATTGATTTCCCAATTGGATAAAATCCCGGCCGACAAACGTACTGCATTGCGCAACAATGCAGGTGGCCATGCCAACCACAGCCTATTTTGGAAATCCTTGAAAAAAGGCACCCAATTACAAGGCGAATTAAAAGCAGCTATCGAACGTGATTTTGGTTCCGTTGATGCCTTCAAAGCAGAATTTGAAAAAGCAGCAGCAACCCGTTTCGGTTCAGGTTGGGCTTGGTTAGTGATCAATAAAGAAGGCAAATTATCCGTTGTTTCTACAGCAAACCAAGATTCCCCATTAATGGGCGTAGAAATCGCTGGCTGTGCAGGTTTCCCACTACTTGGTTTAGACGTTTGGGAACACGCTTACTACTTGAAATTCCAAAATCGTCGTCCAGACTACATCAAAGAGTTCTGGAACGTGGTGAACTGGGATTTCGTGGCAGAACGTTTTGCCGCCAAAAAAGTAGCTGATTGCAGCTGCCCGGCAAAATAAGTCCCAATATGCATGCTAAAGGCGGTTTCGACCGCCTTTTCTTTTACTTGTAGTTCCCATTCCCCTCCTTCCCCCATAAAAATGCCCCCTCGAAAATAAAAGTTTTTCCGAAAACAAAATATAACCCATTGATTTTATTGATATTGATTTAAAAACAAACTTTTAGCAATCGTTTGCCTAAAGACAGACAAATGCGTATAATCCGCCCACTTAAAAAATGAGGAACCTTCATGAACAACAACCTGCTTTATACGGTGGAAGACAAACCACCCTTCGGTTTAAGCCTACTTTTAGCTGCTCAACACCTCCTGGCTGCCCTCGGTGGTATCATCGCTGTGCCCTTGGTTATCGGTAACGTACTCAAACTCCCCACCGCCGATACGGTCACCCTCGTCAATGCAGCTCTTCTGATTTCCGGCGTAGTCACCATCATTCAATGTAAAGGCTTGGGGCCTGTTGGGATTCGCCTACCAAGCGTGATGGGAACCAGCTTTACCTTCGTTGCCGCGGCATTAGCCATCGGTTTTAGTGAATATGGCATTTCCGGTATTTTAGGCGCCTCCTTAGTCGGCTCCTTAGTGATGATTATCGGTAGCTTCTTTATGCCTTACATTCGTAAACTATTCCCACCCATCGTCACCGGTACCGTAGTCATGATGATTGGTCTCAGCCTAATTCCGGTTGCTGTTGACTGGTTTGCCGGTGGTCAACGCGGAGATGCCAACTACGCCACCCCGGAAAACCTGATGATGGCCAGCTTTGTTTTAATCATTGTGGTGACATTAGTGCAATGGGGAAAAGGCATTTTCTCCGCTGCCGCCATCGTCATTGGAATGATGACTGGCTATGTGGTATGCCTAGCTATGGGTTGGGTAAGTTTTGAAGGTGTACATGCGGCACAAGTCTTCGCTATCCCTCAACCATTACATTTTGGCCTATCCTTCCCAATTTCCGGGATTATCGGGATGTCGATTGCCTATTTAGTGACTATCGTGGAATCTAGCGGTAACTTCTTGGCGCTGGGGAATGCCACACAAACGGAAATCACCGGTAAACACTTACGCGGCGGCGTATTAGCCGATGGTTTGGGGTCTGCCTTGGCGGCCATTATGTCGACCACACCATTCTCCTCTTTCTCACAAAATATCGGCGTGATTTCCCTCACCGGCGTTGCCAGCCGTCATGTGGTGGCATTAACCGGCGTACTTCTCGCCTTAGCCGGACTCTTCCCGGTATTCGGTGCATTGATCGTCTCAATTCCGTTGCCGGTATTGGGCGGTGCAGGACTAATGATGTTCGCTATGATCATTGCCGCGGGTATTCAAATGTTGGATAAGGTGGCACGCAGCAAACGTAATGGCTTGATTATTGCGATCTCCATCGGCTGTGGTTTAGCGGTCACTACCCGTCCGGAATTACTCGACAAACTGCCCCATTTCTTTAAGGAAGTATTAGGTTCGGGTATCACCGTTGGTTCCTTGTTGGCCTTAATCCTCAATTTAGTTCTGCCACAAGATAAGGCCGAATCGGTGGAAAACGACTAAACCAAGCATAAAACGCCCATTAGGGCGTTTTTATTTTAACCAAAATAAAAGCCGTGTTTGTCTCCAAACGCGGCTTTGTTTTTCAGAGTTTTTTAAATTTTAACAGCTAACCTATTGATTTATAAGGGATTGATTTAAAAACCCAAAAATCAGGCTATTTTCACCACTTTTGCCTGTTTAATCATATTATCGGCCACTTCTAAAATGGTAATTTGTAATCCGTCAATTTCGCATACGGTGCCTTCGTTTGGAATATCTTCCAAATGTTCCAAAATATAACCGTTAAAAGTACGAGCATCTTCCGTATCCAAATTCCAACCGAACATTTTGTTCAAATCACGCAGGTTGGTAGAACCTTCAATAATCATGGAACCGTCCGATTGTTGGGTAACTTCCTCCTCAATTGTCGGTGCGTTTGATGTAGTGAAATCACCAACAATTTCCTCCAAAATATCTTCAAGCGTAATCAAACCTTTGATATCACCATACTCATCTACGACTAGCCCTAAACGCTCTTTATTAGCTCGGAAATTAGCCAATTGCGTTTTTAACGCCGTGCCTTCAGGGACGAAATAGACTTCATCGGCCGCGCGGATTAAGGTTTCCTTGGTAAATTCATTTTTTTCCAATAGCAAACGGAATGCTTCCCGTACGCGTAAAATCCCAAGTACATTTTCATCCATGCTGCCCTTATAAAGCACAATACGGTTGTGGGCGGCATGATTGAGCTGGCGCATAATGGCCTTCCAATCATCATCAATATCGATCCCACCGATTTCGTTGCGCGGCACCATAATATCGTCCACTGTCACATTTTCCATATCCAAAATGGATAGCAACATTTGCGGATGCTGTTCATCCGGCGTCGCTGCACCGGCTTCGGTTACGATAGAACGCAACTCTTCGCTACTAATTACCTGCTGTTGCATTTCCGGCTTCAGCCCGACCATCCGCATTAGGGATTTGGTTAAAATATTCATTGCCAAAACGATCGGATAGAAAATCTTAATCACTACCGTCAACACATGGCTGGAAATAAATGACACCTTTTCCGGATGCATCGCGGCAACGGTTTTCGGGAAAATTTCAGAAAATAGCAACATCACAAAAGTCAGCGCACCGGTAGCAATCGCCACCCCAGCATCACCATATAGGCGCATCCCAATAATGGTGGCCAAGGAGGAGGCCATAATATTTACCAAGTTATTGAAAATTAAGATAAAGCTTAACAAGGTATCGGGTTTTTCCAGCAATTTTTCGGCTTTTTGCGCACCACGATTCCCCTGTCCGCTGAGAAAGCGCAGGCGGTATTTATTGAGGGAAAGCAGTCCCGTTTCGGAACCGGAGAAATAAGCAGAAATCACCAAACAGGCAATAAGAATGATAAATAACGTACTAAGGGGGATACTGTCCAAGAGGAAATCCTTTTGTTGGTAAATAATCGGCAAATGCACTAGGGCATTGCCCCGATAACAAAAGGCGAACCCTGGTTCGCCTTATGCTTACAACTGATGTTTAATCAATTAAACGACTACCGAAATAGCCAATAGTGAGCAAGATGATACCTGAAATTGCGTAAATAATCATCTTTTTTCCTCGCCAGCCCAAGCGCCAGCGGCCAAAACAAGCCACGCCGAATAGAATCCAAGCTAAAAAAGAAAAAATCGCTTTATGCAGATTTTCCAGAGTCACCGCTTGTAGCAAATGATAGGTGCCGGAAATCAGGGTACAGGTCAATAAGGCTTCACCGGCGGCAAATAAACAAAAGAAATGTCGCTCCACCAACATCAACGGCGGTACCGCATTAGAAAATGACAGCTTACGCGCCTTCAAACGACGATCTAGCCATACAAACTGCACCGCATACAATGTGGCAATAAAACACACTGCATAGGTAAAAATGGATAAGCCAATATGAAATAGCATGGAACTGTCTTGGCTTAATAATGAAATGATATGCCCCGGCACAAAGGTTGCAGCAATTAAATTAACTATGGTAAAGGCATACACAATCGGCAACACCAGCCACATGGTCGATACATAAAACATGGCTAACGTAGCTAACAGCGCAATGATTACGCTCATTAACGAACCGATTTGCAACAAGGTGAAAGACTGTCCTTCCGCTAAATTTTCCAATACCGGCATAATGCTAATCAAATGACATAATAAGGCCGCAAACGCAGTAAGAAACAGTCCGGTTTTATGCTTGGAAGCATTTCCACCATACAATAAAAACGGCACGATCCATAACAATGCCGCCACATAAAAAATAATCGAAAGAATAGCAAACCACATAATAAGCAATCTCAGGAATAAAGGTTCGCCCATTCTAGCCTATCTTTTCCAAGGCCTGCCATAATTTTCTTGGAATTGATGAAAAATGACGGAATTTCGGTATAATCAGCGCAATTTTGAGCTCAAAACGGAATAAATATGTTTGAAAATTTATCGGATCGCCTCTCTAAAACCCTGCGCAACATCAGTGGGAAAGGTCGCTTAACGGAAGATAATATTAAAGAAACCCTACGCGAAGTGCGTATGGCTTTATTAGAAGCAGACGTTGCTTTGCCGGTGGTGCGCGACTTTATCGCCAAAGTGAAGGAAAGCGCACTTGGTGAAGAGGTAAACAAAAGCCTAACACCGGGTCAAGAATTTCTAAAAATTGTCCGCCAACAATTAGAACATGCGATGGGTGAAGCCAATGAAACCTTGAATCTGGCCACTCAACCACCGGCAGTCATTTTAATGGCCGGTTTGCAAGGGGCGGGTAAAACCACCAGTGTCGGGAAATTAGCCAAATTCCTACGCGAACGCCAAAAGAAAAAAGTCTTGGTTGTTTCCGCCGACGTTTACCGCCCGGCGGCGATTAAACAATTAGAAACCCTCGCCCAATCAGTAGGCGCGGATTTCTTCCCATCTGATGTTCAGCAAAAACCGGTTGATATCGTCAAAGCCGCATTGGCCAATGCAAAACTAAAATTCTATGATGTGCTTATCGTCGATACCGCGGGTCGTTTACATGTCGATGGCGAAATGATGGAGGAAATCAAGCAGGTACATGCTGCATTAAATCCAATCGAAACCCTGTTTACCGTGGATGCGATGACCGGTCAGGATGCCGCCAATACGGCCAAAGCTTTCAATGAAGCCTTACCGCTTACCGGGGTTATCTTAACCAAAGTCGATGGTGATGCTCGTGGTGGTGCGGCCTTGTCAATTCGTCAAATCACCGGGAAACCGATCAAATTCCTTGGGGTAGGTGAAAAAACCGATGCCCTTGAACCATTCCATCCGGATCGCGTTGCTTCCCGTATTTTAGGTATGGGCGATGTACTTTCCTTGATCGAAGACTTGGAACGTTCCGTCGATAGAGAAAAAGCCGAAAAAATGGCGCAGAAATTCAAGAAAGGTGATGATTTCACCTTAGAGGATTTCCGCGACCAGCTGCGTGAAATGAAAAAAATGGGCGGTATGATGTCCATGTTGGAAAAATTGCCGGGGGCGAAAAATCTGCCGGATCACGTTAAAAATCAAGTGGATGATAAAATGTTCCTGAAAATGGAAGCAATCATCAACTCCATGACCCTAAAAGAACGTGCCCGTCCGGAAATTATCAAAGGCTCTCGCCGTCGTCGTATCGCCTTGGGCTCCGGTACGCAAGTGCAGGATGTCAACAAATTGTTGAAACAGTTCGATGAAATGCAACGCATGATGAAAAAAATGCGCAAAGGTGGCATGGCCAAAATGATGCGCGGTATGCAAGGCCTGATGGGCGGTGGCATGGGCGGATTAGGTGGTCTTGGCGGGATGTTTAAACGCTAACCCTGTGCTGACGGAAAATACTTTTGCCCGCGCCCACTCTGACGCGGGCAAAATTTTTTAACTAAACGCCCGGTCGGTTTCCAGAGTTTTCTGAAAAATAGCACGTAACCCATTGATTTTATTAGATCTGTTTTAAAAATCAGATTTCTGCTCAGAAAGAGGTAAATCCCGCATTGCTACTGGCCAGAGGGAGCGCAAATCTGTACAATAGCCGACCATTTTTTAGACTCAATTATAGTGACAAGCAAATGACGCAAAAATTACATATCAAAACCTGGGGCTGCCAGATGAACGAATACGATTCATCCAAGATGGCGGATCTGTTGTTAAATACCCACGGCTTGGAATTAACCGAAGTTCCGGAAGAAGCGGATGTGTTGCTTCTGAATACCTGCTCCATTCGCGAAAAAGCGCAGGAAAAAGTATTCCATCAATTAGGTCGCTGGAAAGAATTAAAAAAACGTAATCCCGATTTAGTCATTGGTGTGGGGGGCTGTGTAGCCTCTCAGGAAGGTGAACATATTCGTCAACGTGCGCCTTATGTAGATATCGTATTTGGCCCACAAACCTTACACCGCTTACCGGAAATGATTAATCAAATTCGCGGTGGCAAAAGCTCAGTGGTAGATGTCAGTTTCCCAGAAATTGAGAAATTTGACCGTCTACCGGAACCACGCGCCGAAGGCCCAACTGCCTTCGTTTCAATTATGGAAGGTTGCAATAAATATTGTACCTATTGCGTCGTCCCTTACACCCGAGGTGAAGAAGTCAGCCGCCCGGTAGATGATGTGTTATTTGAAATTGCCCAACTTGCCGAGCAAGGGGTACGTGAAATTAATTTATTAGGCCAAAATGTCAACGCCTATCGCGGCCCAACCTTTGATGGTGGCATTTGCACCTTTGCTGAATTATTACGCTTGGTCGCTTCCATTGATGGTATCGATCGTCTGCGTTTTACCACTAGTCACCCCATTGAATTTACCGATGATATTATCGAAGTGTATCGCGATACACCGGAACTCGTGGATTTCGTACATTTACCGGTGCAGGCCGGTTCGGATCGCATTTTAACGATGATGAAACGCGGCCATACCGCATTGGAATATAAATCGATCATTCGTAAATTGCGTGCAGTGCGCCCAAATATCCAAATCAGCTCAGATTTCATTGTCGGCTTCCCGGGGGAAACCAATGAAGAATTCGAACAAACCATGAACCTGATCGCACAAGTGAATTTTGATATGAGCTTTAGTTTCATCTATTCTGCGCGCCCAGGCACACCGGCTGCCGATATGCCCGATGATGTAAGCGAAGAAGAGAAGAAACAACGTCTTTATCTATTGCAGGAGCGCATCAACCAACAAGCCGCGCAATATAGTCGCCGTATGCTGGGTACAGAACAACGTGTTTTGGTGGAAGGCCCATCGAAGAAAGACATTATGGAATTGACCGGCCGTACCGAAAATAACCGCATTGTGAACTTCCAAGGCTCACCGGATATGATTGGTAAATTCGTGGATATTAAAATCACTGATGTTTACACCAATTCTTTACGTGGCGATGTGGTACGTACCGAAGACCAAATGGGATTACGGATTGCCCAATCCCCACAAGAGGTAATGAACCGAACCCGTAAGGAAGACGAACTCGGCGTCGGACGTTACCACGGCTAAGAAAAAATAAATGCCGCTAAAACTACTCGTTTTAGCGGCATTTTTTTATTGAAGAGATACCAATTAAAAATTGGTTAATGACAAAAAAATAATATTTTTTAATCACTTAGATGATTTTTATAAGAAAAGAATTTAGAATTGGCCGATTTTTATTATTTCCAAAAGGTACATTATGAAAAAACTACTTCCTATCGCCGTAGCGACTCTTCTTTCATTAGGCTTAACCGGTTGTGCAACTGAAAGTTCTAAAGTGTTAGAAAGCCCTAAAGTGAACTCTTACAACACCGTTTATAACGGTGTCAAATCCCCTATCTCCGTAGGCAAATTTGATAATCGTTCCAGCTACCAAAATGGCGTATTTTCAGATAACAACGATCAGTTAGGCAATCAGGCTAAAACCATCCTTGTTGCCAACTTACAACAATCCGGTCGTTTTACCGTGTTAGATCGTACCAATATGAGCGAAACAGCAACCGAGTCCAAAATCAAAGGGAAAAAACAAACGATTAAAGGCGCAAACTACATCATTACCGGGGATGTTACGGAATTTGGCCGAAAAACCGTTGGCGACCAACAATTATTCGGCATTCTAGGTAAAGGTAAGCAACAAGTTGCCTACGCTAAAGTGACATTAAACGTAGTGAATGTACAAACCTCCGAAGTCGTTTATGCCGTTCAAGGTGCCGGAGAATTCGCGCTGTCGAATCGTGAAGTATTGGGCTTCGGCGGTACTTCCGGTTACGACTCCACACTCAATGGAAAAGTACTCGACTTGGCCATTCGTGAAGCAGTCAATCACTTAGTGGCCGGTGTGGAATCCGGACAATGGAAACCTGCAAATTAATAAAATAAAACTAAGGAACCAATATGAAAAAATTACAACTGTTTGCCATTACGGCTACAGCGTTAATCCTTTGCGCCTGTTCCTCTCCCCGCCAAAATATTTATGCTTGGGGAACGGAAGGCGCTTATACGGAATCGGTTTATCAATCGATTAATCAAGAAGGCGATCCACAAGAACAAATTCAGCAATTACAAAAAATTATCCAAACCGCCGGTAACAGCAAAGTTCCTCCGGGTTTGTATGCACAGCTAGGTCTGCTTTATGGACAAACCGGTGACTTAGGCAAAATGCACGAAGCCTATCAAAAAGAAAGCCAACTTTACCCAGAATCGGCCCAGTTCATTAACTTTTTGCTGAATAAGGGAACAAAAAACGCTCCTGTACAAAGCACGAAAACTAACAACGCCAAAGGAGCCTCAAAATGAAAAAATATTCCTCTTTATGCATCATTTTAGGGGCAATGTTGCTATCTGCTTGTGCAGGTAAGAAAACGGCTTATGACTATACCAATTATTTAGAAAGCAAACCGCGTTCAATTTTGGTATTACCGCCAACCGATACCACAAATGAAGTCAAAGCATCCTCAGCGGTATTAGCGAATACGATTTACCCATTGGCGGAAAGCGGTTACTACGTGTACCCTCCAGCAGTGGTAAGTGAAACCTTTAAACACAACGGCTTAACCCAAGCGCAAGAAATCCACAATGTTAACCCACAAAAATTACAACAAATTTTCGGTGCTGATGCGGTGTTATACATCAATGTGGAAGAATATGGTGTTAACTACCAAATCTTTGATAGTGTGACTAAAGTTAAAGTACGGGGAAAATTGGTGGACTTACGCAGCCAAAAAACCTTATGGGAAGGCGCAGCATACGCAGATGATTCCAACCGTAACAACAATAACAGTGCTATTTTTGCTATGATTGCGGCAGTAGTAAAACAGATTGCTAACAATATTTCCGATAAAGGCTTTAAGGTCTCCGCCATTGCTACCGGCCGCATGTTGGATGCTTCGGGTCAGCAAGGCGACCTGCTTTACGGGCCATATCACCCGAATTATGGGCAAGATCCACAATTCAATAAGAAATAATCTTTCCAAACACACGGTATCCCAATGGGATACCGTTATCACATTGCTATGATGAACTTTATTCCAACCATTATTATTGGCGCCGGTGCAGCAGGTTTATTCTGTGCCGCACAATTGGGCAAACTTGGGCAACAGGTTAGTGTTTTTGATAACGGCAAAAAAATCGGCCGTAAAATTCTGATGTCCGGCGGCGGTTTTTGCAATTTCACCAATTTAGATATTTCCGCCACCAATTACCTCAGCCAAAACCCACATTTTGTCAAATCGGCGTTAAGCCGCTTTAATCAATGGGATTTTATCGCGAAGGTGACAGAGCATGGCATTCCTTACCATGAAAAAGAACTGGGGCAACTCTTCTGCGATAATGGCGCTCAAGATATCGTCGCTATGCTACAACAGGAATGTGCTGAAAATGGCGTATATATTCAATTACGCTCAAGCGTCGAATCCGTCCAGCGGCTGGTGGAACATGAAAATGCTCGTTTTCAATTACAAATCAATGGACAATCTTGGTATTGCCGTAATTTAGTTGTTGCCAGCGGTGGACTTTCCATGCCAGGGTTAGGTGCGACTCCCTTGGGGTATCAATTGGCGGAACAATTTGCCATAAAGGTTATTCCCCCGCGCGCAGCCTTAGTTCCCTTCACCTATCGAGAAGCCGATAAATTTCTGGTCTGCTTAGCCGGAATTAGTTTGCCTGTAACGATTCAAGCCCAATGCGGCCAATCCTTTACCAACCAAATGCTTTTTACCCACCGTGGCATTTCCGGCCCGGCTGTTTTGCAAATTTCCAATTATTGGCAGCCGAATCAACACCTTATAATCGATCTCCTGCCGCATCATTCAATTATTGAAGAAATAAAACAAGGCAAAAGCAACACACCAAAACTCCAATTGAAGACCCTACTGGGACGTTTATTGCCCAAAAAATTAGTCGAACTCTGGCTGGAAGTCGGTCTATTACAAGATGAAACCTTAGCGAATCTCAGCAATACGCGTATGGAAAATATCGCCCAATTAATTCATCAATGGCACTTCACGCCAAATGGAACCGAAGGATATCGTACCGCTGAAGTCACTGCAGGCGGTGTAGACACCCATGCGCTGTCCTCTAAAACCATGCAAGCAAAGGATATCGAGGGATTGTTCTTTATCGGTGAAGTATTGGATGTAACCGGTTGGCTAGGCGGTTACAATTTCCAATGGGCCTGGAGTTCGGCTTTTGCCTGTGCCCAAGCAATTCATGATCTTGATCAATAAAAAACACATCAATTAAATTTTTTTCTTTTTGGGCTTGCGCCAACACTTATCCTTCAGTATAGTCAAGCCCAGTTCTATTTTTAGATAAGGCTCAAAAAATGATTTTTTTAGGTAACCGTCGCTATCACCACCACCACTTGAATTCACATTCAAGCGTTTGGTGCTACCTGAAAAACAGATAAGAGTCGCTGAGAAAAAAATCTCGTAAAGCCCTCGAAGGTTCGCACCTCCGAGGGCTTTTTCTATTTCACATCAATAATTTTTACAGAGGATATTTATATGCAAACACAAAACCGACTCAAAATTGCCTTACAGAAAAAAGGCCGTTTAAGCCAAGATTGCGCCGCCCTACTCAAACAATGCGGGGTAAAAATCAATTGGAATGAACAACGACTTATCGCCTATTCGGAAAACCTACCGATTGAAATCCTGCGTGTGCGTGATGACGATATCCCAGGGTTGATTTTTGACGGTGTCGTAGACTTAGGTATCATCGGCGAAAATGTCTTGGAAGAGGAAGAACTCGGTCGCTTGGCAGCTGGCGAAACCATCGCCTACAAAAAACTACGCCAATTAGACTTCGGAGGCTGTCGCCTTTCTCTCGCGATTGACCGTGACCAAACTTACAACGGCGTGCAAACCCTTGCTAATCAACGCATCGCCACTTCCTATCCACACCTTTTACGCCGCTATATGCAACAACAAGGCGTTCCTTTTAAAAATTGTTTACTGAATGGCTCGGTAGAAGTTGCCCCAAGTGCCGGACTGGCCGCGGCAATTTGCGATTTAGTCTCCTCCGGCGCGACCCTAGAAGCCAACGGTTTAAAAGAAGTCGAAGTGATTTACCGTTCTAAAGCCTGCTTAATTCAACGTGCCGAACCGCTTGATGCCGAAAAACAAGCACTGGTTGACCGCTTGCTAACCCGCATCCAAGGTGTGCAACAAGCCTCTGAATCCAAATACATTATGCTGCATGCACCAAAGGATAAACTGACACAAATTACAGCGCTACTTCCTGGGGTTGAAAATCCAACCATTTTGCCATTAGCCAGTGATAGCACGAAAGTTGCGATGCACGTTGTCAGCCAAGAAAATCTGTTCTGGGAAACCATGGAGCAATTAAAAGCCATCGGAGCCAGCTCGATTTTGGTATTACCAATAGAGAAGATGATGGAATAACCCAATCTTGCTTCCATTTACGGGAAAGGAAAATTAAATAAGAGGAAATAGGCAATGCAAACTTTAATCTGGAATAACTTAACTCAAGAAGAAAAACGCCAAGCGCTTGCCCGTCCGGCACAAAAAGTTGGTGAAAGCATTAAACAGGCGGTGGATGCCATTCGTGAAAACGTTACGCAAAACGGTGATAACGCATTATTTGAATTGTGCGAAAAATTCGACAAAGTAAAACTGACAAGCCTTGTTGTCTCTCCTGAGGAAATCGCCGCTGCTAGCGCTCGAATTTCCCCGGCACTCGCGCAAGCGATTCAACAAGCGAAAGCCAATATTGAAGCCTTCCACAAAGCACAACAAAATCAAGAAATCGACATCGAAACCCAAGCCGGTGTGCGCTGCCAAGTCGTTACCCGTCCGATTTCCCGCGTGGGACTATACATTCCGGGCGGTTCTGCACCATTATTCTCGACTGTTTTGATGTTAGCGATTCCGGCAAAAATTGCCGGCTGTAAAAAAATTGTGTTGTGCTCCCCACCACCAATTGCCGATGAAATTCTTTACACCGCACAACTATGTGGCGTGGAAACCATTTATGCGGTGGGCGGTGCACAAGCCATTTTTGCCATGGCACAAGGCACAGAAACGGTGGCTAAGGTCGATAAAATTTTCGGCCCGGGTAATGCCTTTGTTACTGAGGCCAAACGCCAAGTGGTACAAAGCGGTACTGCCATCGATATGCCGGCTGGACCATCGGAAGTGTTGGTTATTGCGGATGAAGCAGCAGATCCTGAATTTGTCGCCAGCGATCTGCTTTCCCAAGCCGAACATGGCGCTGACAGCCAAGTGATTTTAGCCACCACCAATGCGCAATTAGCCGCACAAACCGAACAGGCTATTGCCCGCCAACTAGCGCGTTTACCACGTGCTGAAACCGCCAGCAAAGCCCTTAGCCACAGCCGTATTTTTATTGCCGAAAGCTTGGCGCAAGCGGTAGCAATCAGCAACGAATACGCACCTGAACACTTAATCGTACAAACCCAAAACGCCCGCGCCCTCTTGCCGGAATTAGACAATGCCGGTTCGATTTTCTTAGGAGCATACAGCCCGGAAAGCATGGGTGATTACGCCAGCGGTACCAACCACGTGTTGCCGACCTATGGCTATACCAAAACCTACTCTAGTCTTGGTTTAGCGGATTTCAGCAAACGGATGACCGTCCAAGAACTGAGCCCTGAAGGTTTTAAAAATCTGGCAAAAACTGTAGAAGCGATGGCAGAGGCTGAGCAATTAGATGCCCACAAACAAGCTGTCAGCATTCGTTTGGCAAAACTAAATGCGTAGTAAGTTAAATCAAATGCCCCCTCGGATTTCCGAATTTTTGCAAAAATAACACCTAACCCATTGATTTTATTATGGTTAAATAAAAAACGTAAAAAAGGACAACATATGAACACAACACAGTTTTCCCGCCCCAACGTCCAAGCATTAACCCCTTACCAATCCGCCCGCAAACTAGGCGGCAACGGGACGATTTGGCTCAATGCGAACGAATCACCGCTTTCACCGAATTTTCAACTTTCCGGTAAAGACTTAAACCGCTATCCAGAGCCTCAGCCACAGGCAGTGGTTGAAGGCTATGCCGCCTATGCTGGAGTCAACGCTGAGAACGTTTTAGTCACCCGTGGTGGCGATGAAGGTATTGAGCTGATTATTCGCGCCTTTTGTGAACCCGCACAGGACGCCATTTTATTCTGCCCACCCACCTACGGTATGTACGCGGTCAGCGCTGAAACCGCCAATGTTACCTGCAAAACTGTGCCGCTCGATGCCGATTTTCAGCTCAATTTGGAAGCCATTGAAGCGCAATTAGACGGCGTGAAAGCGGTATTTGTTTGTAGCCCGAACAATCCGACCGGCAATCTGCTCAAGCGGTCTGATTTAATCAAATTATTGCAAATGACCGCCGGCAAGGCGATTGTGGTGGTTGATGAAGCCTATATTGAATTTTGTCCTGAAGCGACCTTCGCCAACGAACTGCAAAACTACCCGAATTTAGCCATCATCCGCACCCTTTCTAAGGCCTTTGCCTTGGCCGGATTACGTTGTGGTTTTGTTTTGGCCAATGCAGAATTGATTCAAATTCTGAGCAAGGTGATTGCGCCTTATCCGATTCCGGTTCCAAGTGCGGATATTGCCGCCCAAGCGCTTGCCGATGCGAATCTAACCGTAGTTAAGGAACGCGTGCAAACCACTCTGGATAATCGTCAATGGCTTGCCGACCAGCTGGCTGCATTAGCGCAAGTAGAACAAGTCTTCCCAAGTGAAGCTAATTATTTGCTCTTTAAATGCCAAGATGGCGAAAAAGTGTTTAAAGCCTTGTGGGATTTAGGAATTATTCTGCGCGACCAAAATAAAGCGTTAAATTTACAAGACTGCATTCGTATCACCGTTGGCACAAAAGAAGAATGTGAACGAGTGGTTGAAGCCATCAAACAAATCAACTAATACACCGCTTCCCACTGCTGGCGGGGAAGCCTAAAGATAGCCAATAGACAGGAGAACAGCCCATGCAACCTATTCTTTTCATTGATCGCGACGGTACCTTGATTGATGAGCCGAAAACCGATTTTCAAATTGATAGCCTTGAAAAACTCAAATTCGAACCGAACGTCATTCCGGCGATGCTGAAACTGAAAGAAAAATACCGTTTTGTGATGGTCTCAAACCAAGATGGTTTGGGAACGGACTCTTTCCCACAAGCAGATTTTGATAAACCGCATAATGCAATGATGGCGTTATTTAAATCACAGGGGATTGAGTTTGATGATGTGCTGATTTGCCCGCACAAACCGGAAGATCATTGCCAATGCCGCAAACCGCAAACCAAGCTGCTTAAAAAATATATTGAGAAGAAATTATTCGATCCGGCGCATTCTTTTGTCATTGGCGATCGGGCAACCGATGTGCAATTGGCTGAGAATTTAGGCATTCGCGCTATTCAATACCATCCGCAACAAATGCCTTGGGAATTGATTGCCGAAAAATTATTGGGCGAAGCGGTAAGCAACATCGGCAACCGCCCACCTCGTTTTGCCGAAGTGGTGCGTAAAACCAAAGAAACCGATATTAAAGTGCAAGTATGGCTAGATGAAACTGGAGTTAACGATATCAAAACCGGCGTTGGTTTCTTCGACCATATGCTTGACCAAATCGCCACTCACGGTGGATTCCGCATGAACGTACAATGCAACGGCGATTTGTGGATCGATGAACATCACACCGTGGAAGATACCGCCCTCGCCCTCGGTCAAGCATTAAAACAAGCCCTTGGCGACAAACGCGGCATCGCCCGCTTCGGCTTTGTGCTTCCAATGGATGAATGCCGCGCCGAATGTGCCTTAGATTTATCCGGCAGACCTTGGATTAAATTCGCTGCCCGCTTCAAACGCGATAAAGTCGGCGATTTCAGCACCGAACTCACCGAACATTTTTTCCAATCTCTGGCATTCTCGCTGCTCGCCACGCTCCACCTCAAAGCCACCGGCGACAACGACCACCACAAAATTGAAAGCTTGTTTAAGGTATTCGGACGGACGTTAAGACAGGCGGTGAGAATTGAGGGGGAGGAGTTGCCGAGTAGTAAGGGGGTTTTATAAATATTAAAACTCTATATTTATTTTAGATGTATAATTTTTACTAAAACTAGTATATACGGAGATTATTGTATGCCAAAAGGTTTACCAGAAGCTCAAGATATCAATGATGGAAAGATAAAATTTTTCTCATTAGATACTTCCACAATTCAAAGTGCAGGCTATAAGTTCTTTAATGATAAATTATTGGATTTATATTTACAACTGCCATATCAAATGAAAATAAAGCTCCCTGATATTATATATAAGGAAATAGTTTCTCATAAACAAAAAGAAATTAGAAGTGATTTAACTTCTCTTAATAGCTTAGTCAATAAATTAATTCGTAAAGAAGCATTAATGAGTGCCGAATTTAATATTTCCAATGACGAGATAGAGGCTAGATATATAGATAAAATTAAAAAAGAGATAGATCAATACATATCACAATTTGACGGGGAAGTCTTATTTACTAAAAATTATGATATTTCAGCTCTTTTTGATTCCTATTTTAACTGTACCCCTCCATTTGAAAATAATAACGAAAAAAAACATGAGTTTCCAGATGCTGTTTGCCTTGGGTTAATTGAAAATTATTCTCTAGAAAAAAATCAAATAGGAATAATCATTTCTGGGGATAATGGTTGGAAAAAGTTTGCTGAAAAATCAAAGAATCTATATTGTGCTAGATCTATTGATGAATTCACCTCTTTGTTTTCTGCAAGAAGTGATGAAATAGCTAACAATATATTGAATAAATTTGTTTTAGAAGCTGAAAAAATAAATTCATATATACGGGAAGAAATCATAGATAAAATTGATTATGTAAATTGGATTCCAAATGTTTATTCTGAAAATATGTATTCTTGTGATGCTGAAATTAATTCCTATGATATTCAAAATTTTTCTATTGTAGACTACGATATTTGGAGATCAGAAAGAGAAAGTGCCACTTGGGTTATAAAATTAAATACTATTTTTGAAATTTCATTATTATTAGATGTTGAGTCATTTATTAAAGATTGGGAAGATAAAGAGTTAGTGTCTATGGGATTTACTAATATAGAGGTAGATATTACCCCTGATATTCAATTTCACATCATATGCTCTAATGTTGAAATTGATTCTGAATGTGAGAGTTGGAATATAGAAATAAAACTTATAGATAATTTTTATCATTTAGATGAAATAGGCGTATATCATCCATTAGAATAGGAATAGATAAATGACAAAAATCACCATCATCGACACCGGGTGCGCCAACCTCTCCTCCGTCAAATTTGCATTTGAACGATTAGGGTATAGCGCGGAGATTACCAATGATCTCAATAAAATTAAATCCGCCGATAAATTAATTTTACCCGGTGTAGGAACCGCCAAGGCAGCAATGCTGAATTTGCAACGCTTAGGTTTGGTTGAGGTCATCCAAAATCTCACGCAGCCTGTGTTAGGCATTTGTTTAGGCATGCAGCTAATGACGGAATTCTCTACTGAAGGCAATGTCTCCACCCTTGGCTTAATGAGTGGACAAACAGAACTGATTCCAGATACCGGCTTGCCGTTGCCACATATGGGCTGGAATCGCGTGCATTTTGATGAAAATTGCCCGCTATTTGATGGCATTGCGCAGGACAGCCATTTCTATTTTGTGCATAGCTATGCGGTATTGCCTAATGAAAATACCATTGCGACCAGCCAATATGGTGTGGATTTTTCCGCCGCTATCGCTCGCGATAACTTCTACGGCGTGCAATTCCACCCTGAACGTTCAGGCGAAAATGGTGCGCTACTGTTAAAAAATTTTGTGGAGAAAGTGAAATAGACTACAGCTCTAAAATAACGCACGCCCCCTCTTTAGAAAAGAGGGGCAGGGGGAGATTTGATTAGGATGTCTAATTTCTCACGAGGTTGAAAAGGACTTCTGCTAAATCTCCCCTAACCCCTCTTTGCTAAAGAGGGGAACTGATTACATTACACAGGAAAACCTATGCAAACATCACAAATCATTCCCGCCCTTGACTTAATTGATGGCCAAGTTGTGCGGCTACACCAAGGCGACTACGCCAAACAAACTACTTATTGCGACGATCCTATCGCGCAATTTGCTGACTACGTTCGCCAAGGGGCACAGCAATTACACCTAGTAGATTTAACCGGAGCAAAAAATCCACATGCCCGCCAAACCGCGTTAATTCGCCAAATCATTGCTGCAACGCCCTGCCCGGTGCAAGTCGGTGGTGGGATTCGTCGCGAACAAGATGTTGCCGATTTATTGGCGGCAGGCGCAAACCGCGTGGTGATCGGTTCAACAGCGATTAAAGAACGCGCCACCGTAAAACAATGGTTTGCTCAATATGGCGCGGAAAAATTCGTGTTGGCATTGGACATCAACATCAATGCAAGCGGTCAAAAAATTGTGGCAATCAGCGGCTGGCAAGAAGCTAGCGGTGTGTTGTTGGAAGAAGTAATTGAAGACTATCAAAGTGTCGGATTACGCCATGTGTTATGTACCGACATTTCGCGTGATGGCACCTTGGCAGGTTCAAACGTCGATTTATATCGTGAAATCTGCGCGCAATATCCCGATATTCAATTTCAATCATCGGGCGGCATTGGTAGCCTGGCAGATATTGAGGCGCTTAAAAATACCGGCGTGGCAGGTGTTATTGTTGGGCGTGCCTTGTTGGAAGGCAAATTTAATGTGGCGGAGGCAATCGAATGTTGGCAAAACGGATAATTCCTTGTTTGGACGTACGTGATGGGCAAGTCGTTAAGGGCGTGCAATTCCGCAATCACGAAATTATTGGCGATATTGTCCCATTGGCACAACGCTATGCTGCCGAAGGTGCCGATGAACTGGTATTTTATGATATTACCGCTTCATCGGATGGTCGCACCGTGGATAAAAGCTGGGTGCAACGGGTAGCGCAGGTAATCGACATTCCTTTCTGCGTAGCCGGCGGGATTAAATCTGTCGCCGATGCCGAGCAGTTATTTGCTTTTGGCGCGGATAAAATCTCGATCAACTCTCCTGCGTTAGCTAATCCCGATTTGATTAACCAACTTTCCGAACGCTTTGGCGTGCAGGCAGTAGTGGTCGGCATCGATAGCTGGTTTGAGCAATCAACCGGTAAATATTGGGTCAACCAATATACCGGTGATGAAAGCCGTACCCGCCAAACCCATTGGCAATTACTTGATTGGGTGCAAGAAGTACAAAGCCTTGGTGCAGGTGAAATCGTGCTCAATATGATGAACCAAGATGGCGTACGCCAGGGCTATGATCTCACACAGCTAAAAATGGTGCGCCAAGTATGCCGCGTGCCGCTTATTGCCTCAGGCGGTGCCGGAGAAATGGTGCATTTTCGCGATGCCTTTATTGAAGCCAATGTAGACGGCGCATTAGCCGCGAGCGTGTTCCACAAGCAGATTATTCAGATTGGAGAACTCAAACGCTATTTACGTCAACACAATATTGAAATCAGAGAGTAAGGGAAATGATGCTTAATACTAGCCTTATTAACTGGCAAAAAGTCGATGGATTACTGCCTGTCATTATCCAACATGCCCAAACCGGTCAGGTGTTGATGTTGGGATATATGAATGCTGAGGCCTTAACCAAAACCATCAATGAAGGCAAGGTGACCTTCTATTCCCGTACCAAGCAACGCCTCTGGACCAAGGGGGAAACCTCAGGGCATTTTTTGAATGTGGTGGATATGAGCTTGGACTGTGACAATGACACCTTGTTAATTTTAGCCAACCCTATCGGCGCGACCTGCCATACCGGAGAAGACAGCTGCTTTCATCAATTCACCCAACAAGGCAATAGCCATTGGACATGGTTCGCCCAACTGGAGCAGCATTTAGCAGAAAAGAAAAACGCCGATCCGGCCAGCTCTTACACCGCAACGCTACACAGCAAAGGCATTAAGAAAATTGCCCAAAAAGTGGGAGAAGAAGCGGTAGAAACAGCACTAGCTGCCGTTTCACAAGATAAACCAGAAACCCTCAGCGAAGCGGCGGATTTGGTCTATCACTTAACTGTGTTGTTGCACCATCAAGGACAGGCATGGGCGGATGTGATTGCAAAATTGCAAGAACGCCATCAGGGAATTGGCCTGCATCCGGAGGGTTCGAATAAATAAACGCCCCCTCGAAAATCAAAGTTTTCACGAAAAACAAGTATAACTCATTGATTTCATTACATTTAGTTTTAAAATCTGATTTTACAAAGCAGAAAGGCGGGATTTCTCCCGCCTTCACTTATTTAAGCAGCCCTTAGGCTTCTTTACTGTCAGAAAAACGCTCAATACGTGCACCTAAAGCACGCAATTTCTCTTCCACATGCTCATAACCACGATCGATATGATAAATACGATCAACGATCGTTTCACCGTTAGCAATACAGCCGGCCAACACTAAGCTAATTGAAGCACGTAAATCGGTTGCCATTACTTCAGCTCCGGACAAGGTAGCTACGCCATGACAAACGGCGGTATTCCCTTCGATTTCCGCTTTACCGCCCATCCGAATCAATTCCGGAATATGCATAAAACGGTTTTCAAAAATAGTCTCGGTAATGATGCTGGTACCTTCTGCGACCATATTTAACAAGGTAAATTGTGCCTGCATATCGGTTGGAAAACCCGGATGTGGCGCAGTACGAATATTTACTGCTTTCGGACGATTACCAAACATATCCAAGGTAATGGTGTCTTCGGTAACATCCACTTGAGCACCTGCTTCACGTAATTTATCAATCACCACATCCAAGGTATCGGCTTTGGTGTTTTTACATACCACACGCCCACCTGAAATGGCTCCTGCAATCAAGAAAGTACCGGTTTCAATACGATCCGGAACAATGCTATGTTCACAACCAGTCAAACGCTCCACTCCTTCGATGGTGATATGATCGGTACCGGCTCCGCTGATACGGGCGCCCATTTTATTGAGGAAATCAGCTGTATCGACAATTTCCGGTTCACGAGCGGCATTTTCAATAACCGTGGTACCTTTGGCTAAAGTAGCTGCCATCATAATAGAAAGCGTTGCACCCACGCTGACTTTTTCCATCACAATACGTGTGCCCACTAGACGATGAGCCACCAGCGCTTTCACGTAGCCTTCTTCTAAGACGATCTCAGCCCCTAAACGCTCTAAACCACTAATGTGCAAATCAACCGGACGAGCACCAATAGAGCAACCACCAGGCAAAGAAACCTGACCTTGATTAAAACGTGCGACTAACGGCGCTAATGCCCAAATGGAGGCTCGCATAGTTTTTACTAAGTCATAAGGGGCAACGAAATGATCAATTTTAGAAGCATCAAGTAATACAGCACCAGTTCCATCACGTTCCGCTACTACGCCTAATTGACGAAGAATTTTGAGGGTTGTTTCAATGTCTTTTAACTCAGGAACATTGGTCAATTTTACCGGTTCGGTGGCTAAAATGGCCGCAAATAAAATCGGTAATGCGGCATTTTTAGCCCCGGAGATCGTGACGGTACCGCTAAGGCGGGATTGACCGTAAACGCGAAATTTTTCCATAGTAAAATCCTTATTATTTATTTAGCAGTTTGATGTAATAGACGATCCATTTTCCATTTTTCCTTGCTAAAGGTTTTAATGGTTAACGCATGGATCTCACCGGTTTGGAAATAAGACATCAAAGGCGCATAAATAGTTTGTTGCTGTTTTAGTTTGGATAGTGCTGCGATTTCATCACTCACCACGATCACGCCGAAATGGGCGTTTTCACCTTGAGCATAAACTTCATCTGGGTTTAGGGTTTCTTTTAAAATTCGTTCGATTTCATGCAGTTCCATAAAAGGTTCCGTATTAATTGTCGGTAAACGCGGCAATAAAGTGAGTTAAATTCACTAAATCCGCAAGAGTTAATAATTGTTGAGGCGGGTTCAGCAAACGGACTTCGGCATAACGTGCCGAGCCATCGTGCAGAAAATCACATAACAAGGCAAAACCGGCAGAATCTAAACGCTCGACATCGGCTAAATCGATCTCTAAACGCTGACCTTCCGTCTTAAACAAAAAATCACGTTGCTGCCAAAGCGGTAGCAACGTGTTGCGGGATAGCTCCCCCGTTAAACGGAGGGCTATCTTATCATCATTTCGGGTTAAATCCCAATTTAGCGGCTGTGTCATTATTTGCTCAAGGTTACCGGTATAGCGGCAGATTTTTGGATTTGAGCAGTTAAAGCATCGATCCCTTGTTGACGTAGAATGCCACTCCACTCGTTTTGTTTGGTTACGACCATGCTGACACCTTCTGCCACCATATCATAAGCCTGCCATTCGCCTGTTTTACTATTTTTACGCCATTTAAAATCCAATTTGACCGGTGGTTTACCACCACTTTGGAGTAAATTAACGCGAATGCTGATCAGATTTTTATCGCCAACATCTTTAGTCGGCTCAATTTGAACCTGTTGATCCGTATAAGCGGTTAACACTTGGGCATAGGCTTGTTCGATAAAATCACCGAAAGCTTTAAAGAATTTTTCCCGCTGTTCTGGAGTCGTTGATTTGAAATAAGAGCCCAACACTAAGGAGCCAGCATAGTTCACCTGCACATAAGGCAATAAATCATTACGTACGATAGTACGCAGATAGTTCGGATCCTGTTTAATTTTTGCCTGATTAGCTTTAATGTCGGCAAACAATTTATCTGATGCCTGCTGCATTAAGGTATAAGGATTGTTTTCAGCACGCACGGTTTGGCTAACCAATAAAGTGCTTAATGCCAATAAAATCACACTGAAATATTTTTTGATATGAAGCAATTTCATCATAAATCTCCTAAATAAATAAAGTTAAGCCTTATTTAGCGGCAGGCTCAGCCGCTTTTTCGTCACTTCCCTCGGATTTTTTATCACCATAGAGGAATTGACCGATTAAATCTTCCAAGACCATTGCGGATTTGGTGTCCTGAATTTGGCTGCCATTTTTTAACATGGCGGTTTCACCATCATCAAACCCCATACTCAAAGCAATATATTGCTCTCCTAATAATCCAGAGGTTTTAATAGATAACGAGCTATTTTCCGGAATTTCGTTATATTCTTCGTTAATCGCAATAGTCACCTGCGGTAAATAAGTTTTTTCATCTAAGCTAATATTACTCACTCTCCCGATAACTACCCCCCCCACCTTGAGCGGAGCGCGAACTTTTAGTCCGCCGATATTATCAAAAGTTGCAGTCACACTATAGGATTTTGTTTCTCCAAATCCCTGAACATTGGCAACCCGTAGTCCTAAAAAGACTAACGCTGCAATCCCTAATAACATAAACAGGCCGACCCAAAATTCATACTTGATTGTTTGTCGCATAATATCCCCTTTACCCCGCACCAAACATAATTGCGGTTAAAATAAAATCCAAACCCAATACCACTAAAGATGCGTGTACAACGGTTCGGGTCGTAGCCTGACTAATTCCTTCTGAGGTAGGAATACAGTCATAGCCGTTAAATAAAGCAATCCAGACAACTGCTATGGCAAAAAATACACTTTTAATAAATCCGTTTAAAATGTCATAGCTCCAGCTAACGGAATTTTGCATCACTGACCAGAAACTACCGGCATCCACACCTTTCCAATCTACGCCAACAAGCGCACCACCCCAAATACCAATGGCGGTAAACAGAATGGCAAGAATCGGCATAGCAATCACGCCCGCCCAAAAACGTGGTGCAATCACTCGACGTAATGGATCCACTGCCATCATTTCTAGACTGGAAAGCTGCTCTGTCGCTTTCATTAAACCAATTTCAGCGGTTAATGCTGAGCCGGCTCGACCAGCAAATAAAAGAGCGGTAACGACCGGACCTAACTCCCGTAATAGGGAAAGGGCCACAAGTTGTCCAAGACTGGTTTCCGCTGAAAAATCTACCAATACCACATAGCCCTGTAAGCCCAACACCATCCCGATAAATAAGCCTGACAGCAGAATAATTAATAATGACTGCACACCTAATACGTGCAATTGCTTCACGAGTAGCGGAAAATGTTTACCTACTTGCGGTTTTCCGACTAGCGCACCGAATAGCATAAAACCGGCACGCCCTAACGCACGGAAAAAATTAATCGTCGTGCGGCCAAGTGAAGAAATCATATCAACGATCATTTAAATAATTCCTCCACATAATCTTTTGCCGGGTAATGGAATTTTACCGGCCCGTCCGCTTCGCCTTTTAAGAACTGTAGCACTTGCGGATCTTGACTTGCCAGCAATTGCTCAGATGTGCCTTCGGCAATCACATGTTTATCCGCGATAATATAAGCATAATCTGCAATACTTAAAACTTCCTGCACATCGTGAGAAACCACGATAGAAGTCAAATTCAGTGCTTCATTCAAGCGTTTAATTAGGCTAACGATCACGCCCATACTGATTGGATCTTGCCCGGTAAAAGGTTCATCAAACATAATCAAATCTGGATCTAACGCTATCGCACGTGCCAATGCTGCACGGCGTGCCATTCCACCGGATAGCTCAGCCGGCATTAATTCAGCCGCACCACGCAAACCAACAGCTTCTAATTTCATTAATACAATTTGACGAATCAATTCTTCCGGTAAACGAGTATGCTCGCGGATAGCAAAAGCGACATTATCAAAGGTTGAAATGTCAGTGAACAAGGCTCCCGACTGGAATAGCATCCCCATCCGTTTACGCACTTCGTAAAGCTCACGATGAGAAAGACTGCAGATATCCTGTCCATCAAATAAAATTTCACCTCGTTCAGGCTGTAACTGTCCGCCAATCAATTTTAACAATGTGGTTTTACCGATCCCTGATGGTCCCATGATTGCAGTAATCTTACCGCGCTGAACCGCCAAATTGAGATCATCATAAATCACACGTTCCCCTCGTTTAAAGGTTAAGTGATTAACTTCGATGAGTTTTTTGCTCATTAAAATCCTATAATTTTTAATAATCGGTCGATTCCATTGCTTAGGCAATAGACGAGCCATTTTGACTACGCTTGAGGTAAATGGTTCAAACGTCGCCGTAATAAGGCCATTGCCCCATGCATCAAAATAAAGATCAGCGATAAACTATATAAAGGCCAATTCCCCAGTAAGGCATAAGGTGTATTTCCTTTTGTCGGAGCAACAGTTTCAGTTAAAACGGTTTCAATAAATTGTGGTGCCTCGGCAATAATTTTGCCCTTTTCATCAATAAACACCGAAATCCCCGTATTCGTCGCCCGAATCAATGGTTTTCCTAATTCTAATGCACGCATACGTGCCATTTGTAAATGCTGCCAAGGTCCAATGGAATCCCCAAACCAAGCATCATTTGAAATAGTTAATAAAAAATCTGTCTCTTTTTTTAGGTTTTTCCGTACCTGCTCGCCAAAAATGATTTCATAACAAATCGCAGGAGCAAAACTACGCCCCTTACTCAATAGTGCCGGTTGTATTTCCGCACCACTTTGGAAGGCTGACATTGGTAAATTAAACACCGAATTCAATGGACGAAGTAAATCCTCCAATGGCACATATTCACCAAAAGGCACTAAATGATGCTTTTCATAACGATTATCCGTATCAAGGCGGTAAGATTGCAGTGGATTTCCTAGAGTCACAATAGAATTAAATAACTTTCCACTCTCCGGTGACTGATACACTGAACCAATCATCACTTCCGTATTCACCTGACTCGCCGATTCGTCTAATGAACTAAAAAACGGCACTATATTATTTTCCATGGTTGGTAGCGCTGATTCCGGTAAAATAATTAAATCGGTTTTTCCCAGATTTTCAGCAATTAAGTGCTGATAAATATCCAAAGTGGCATAGAAATATTCAGGATCCCACTTTAAATTTTGTTCAATATTGCCCTGTGCCAAGGTAATTTTTAATGCTTTATCCTGTTCCTTGGTCACAAAATGGAACCGTTCACTGTATGCACTTAATCCACCAATAACCAGCAGTAATAATAAAGAAAAGCCAACCACATTAGATTGCTTATTACGTAATGCCATCAATAAGTTATATAGCGTTGCTGCCCCCCACACCGTAAAAAAGGTTAAACCAGTAACCCCAAAGAGGGGGGCTAAACCGGAAAAAGGACTATCGAGCTGTGTATAACCAAATTGCAGCCAAGGGAAACCAGTAAATAACCAACCACGGAAAAATTCCGTAATCGTCCAACAAACAGCAAAAATAACCGCACTACGAATCCGAAAACGTCGAATTAAATAAACGAATAACAAGGGATAAAGGCTTAAATAGGCAGAAAGCAATCCCACCAATAAGTAACTCACTATTAAAGATGCGCCACCAAATTGATGAATACTGACATTTAACCAACTAACACCAAAACAAAAAAATCCCATTGACCACACAAAAGCGCCTATAAAAGCAACGGATTTTTGTGTTTGTTTCGCAACCCAAAGCAATCCTAGCAAAGATATGTAAGCTAACGGCCAACAATCAAAAGGTGCAAACGCAAATACACCTAACAAGCCTGAGAAAAAAGCGATTAAAAAAATCAAATATTTATTCATAAACCAGTTTTAAGTATCCCTAACGATAAACGTTTAAAATACAAAAAGGGCGTATGTAGTACGCCCCGCACAATAGAATAATGGTTATTCTGCCTGCTCTTCCACATTTTCCATAGAGGATAAATGCTCATCAGGCACAGTTACCCGTAACTGAATTAAACGACGACTGTCCGCTGAAGTAACCTTAAACTGAATATTATTTAGTGTAATCTCTTCACCACGTTTTGGTAAATAACCAAACGCCTGCATAACCAATCCACCGACGGTATCAACCTCTTCATCATCGAAATCGGTATTAAATTGCGCATTAAAATCATCGATGTCTGTCAATGCCCGTACAGCATAAGCATGACGTGATAATTGGCGAATATCGGCAACATCTTCTTCATCGAACTCATCTTCGATATCGCCAACAATTTGCTCCAAGACATCTTCAATAGTTACTAATCCCGAAACCGCACCAAATTCATCCACAACAATGGCCATATGAAAACGTTCAGAACGGAAATCTTTAAGCATCCGATCCACTCGTTTACTTTCTGGCACAACCACCGCAGGGCGTAGTAGCGCATTCAAATCAAATTGTTCCGCATCTGTACGCAAAAATTTTAATAAATCCTTAGCGTGCAAGATTCCGACTATATTATCGCGCGAATCACCAGAGGCAATTACTGGAAAACGGGAATGCGCTGAATCAATAATCACATCCAAACAAGCCGGTAAATCCTGTTCAGCTTCAATGAAAATAATCTGCGAACGCGGGATCATAATATCGCGTACCCGTAATTCGGCAATTTCCATCACGCCTTCAATCATTTCACGGGTATTTTGATCGATAAGATCATTTTGTTCGGAATCGCGAATAACTTCGACCAACTCTTCACGATTTTTTAATTCGCCTTGAAAAAAGCGACCAAATAAGGAATGGAAAAAGGATTTTTTGTTGGATTCCGCCTGATGGGCTGAATTTTCTTCGTTCATAAAATTAAATTTGTTACTGTCGGATTGACGGTGAGAAAAGTAGCATATTCTGACAAAAATCGCAAAGAAGTTGCGCTAAAACACCTGAAAACAAATAGATTGATGCATCCCCTTTAGCATTTACTCCTATTAAATATTATCGTTCTAATAAAAAACAACCGCACGTTAGATTTTATATCCAAGGTGCGGTTTAATTTACTGGATTCCTACTTAAAACTCGTAGCGAACCCCAATATTAAAATTACGCCCTGGAGCACTATAACGATCCGCGTTGGCTGAAGTAATTGCCATTGGTATACTTGATGGCGCACGACCTTGATCCTGTGTTGCTTTACTTAGCAAGGCAAGATAAGAAATATCATTCCAATTCCAATATTTTTTATCAAAGATATTATTCACATTCGCCGTAAATGTGAGGTTTGCTGTTGGTTTCCAGTAAACACCTAAATCAAATAAAGAATAACCGCCCGTCGGGTTATAAAGATAGGCAGAAGATTGTTCTATATCTTTATCTAATTTACCCCGGTTATACGTCCATTGAATATTCGCGCCAAACGTTTCCCCCTCATATCCAACACCTAACTTTGTTTTCATTGGCTGAATACTATTAATTGGTGTTTTTACACCGTTATTTTCTGCTTTGCCACGAGAATATGAAAAACCGGCCGTAGTGTAAAAATCATTATAAAAATTCCATTTCACATCAGCTGTCACTCCATATACCTTAGCTTTATCAAGATTATCGTATTGAATAAAACTGGTGTAGCCATTTGTTGGTTTTACAACCCAATCAATAAAGTTGTGATAGCGGTTATAATAAGCCGTGACTAAATAATTTATCTCTGAGGTTTTACCTTTTATACCAATTTCAAAATTATCCGCAGTCTCGGATTTTAGATTTGGGTTACCCACCACAGCAACATTCGCAGTTTGCATGCCACGTCCTGGAATGTAATAGCTGACACTTTCAAAAAAATATGAACTTAACTGCTGTGGTGATGGCGTTCTAACGCCACGAGAATATTGAGCATAAGGAACAAAACCATCGGATAACCGATATTCCAAACTAATTTTCGGAGTAAATTCAGTCTCTGATTGTTTATGTGCTTTCAATGCAGCAACCCGATTATCGTTGGAGGTAGGCTTTATCCGATAATGTACAAATCCAATTTGTGGGGTCACGGCCACATTATCAAAAACAATTTCATCCTCCAAATAGCCAGTAAATTTATCCTGTCTCATTTCCGCCATTGGATACATGTTGGTTGCTTGATTGTACGCAGGTCTAACCAGATGAATATCTGAGTGAGAAGTATTATGCACATAAGATAAACCGTAGCGTAATACTTGTGGAATATCCCCATCAATTCCGGAAATTAAATTGCTCACCAGGCCATAACTTTTATCGCTAAATTCACTGTTTTCCTGACGATAGCTTCGAGTACCTAATCGATAACGATAGTTTTCAGTTTGGGCATCTTGGTAAAAAATTTGTGTTTTTGCATATTGCAACCAGCCTTTTTCGCTGTTGTATTCATGGCTTAACGAAAAACGATCACGATTTACTTTATCCTGCGTATACCCCGTTGTCTGCATTCCTGTACGCATATCAATATTCGTATTATTGAGGGAAAGTAAATCTGTACTAATCTTCTTATGCTGATGTTCAAAAACAAAACCTAACTTATTTTTATCATCCAGTTGGTAATAATGCTTAGTTAATACATAGGTGTTTTTAGTATCTGCCGGATTAGGCTCTGTACGCGTTGCTCCCACTCCACTATTTTGGCCTTGATTTTGTGTCTCATGCCCTTTGCGTTGGGTTAACATCACCATACCTTGGTACGCTCCAGCTTTTGCTGCACCACCAATAGAGCCATAAACAGAATGATCTACACTGTTATAGCCAGTTCCAACAACCCCACCCAAATTATGGCCTTTTAATAAATCTTGCGGTTCTAGTGTTGTAAAATTGACACTTCCAGAAAGGCTATTAGCCGAACCGGCATAACTAACATCCGCACTACGTAAGGCACTTACATCCATATAATCCGTACGCCCAAACTCCGAGCCATAAGAAATAAAATGCTTCGCCTCCTGAGCTTCCGGCAAAGGAATATCATCAATAGTTGTAGTTACCCGATTCGCTTGCAAACCACGAATATTAACCCCCTCCCCTCCGGAACGAGCTCCTTGTAATTGACTAACATTAACATCCATTTTGCCCACAAAAATATCTTTCACATCATGAGATTGTTTTAAGAAAATTTGCTGACGATTTACCGATGTATTAACTAATGCATCACTAATATTGGTATCAGTCACCACAATTTCATCTAATTTTTCTGTTGTTGGTGTCCCTGAAACCGACATTTTATCTTGTGCAAAGATCATTGGAGATGAGCAAAAAAGGGCAACTAGGGCTGCGAGTGTTGTTTGTTGATTTGTTTTCTTCATAAATAAACCAAATGTAATTAATAATGATTTTTATTATATTTAATTGCACTCAAAATTGCGATAGATATGATGTGTTTATCCTTTTATTTCTCTGGCAAGATATAATGAAAGTTGTTAAATCATTGCGAATGGAATAGTTATGAAACAAACTTATTTTTCTTTCAGAAGTACCCTACTTGCTAGCAGTATGGCCTTACTTACCGCTTGTCATTCCATTACTTATCAGCCAACAAAGAATATCGAGCAAATTGACCCGCAAAAAGGTTATCGCTTGGAAAAAGCTATGCAACAGGCTTTACAAAAAGAAAACCTTGTAATTATGACCTTTTCCGGTGGCGGCTCTCGAGCTGCCTCTCTGGGATATGGCGTGCTAGAACAGTTCCAAAATGCGGCAGTACGCCCAACAGAAAAAGGTGACACCTTATTGCAAAACATTGATATTGTGTATGGCGTGTCAGGAGGTTCTGTATTAGCGGCATATTTTGCCTTGGAAGGATCTGACACTATTCCGAAATTTAATGAGTCCTTTTTGAAAAAGAATTTCCAAAAAAAAGTGATTAACGAGGTATTTTCCGTTGGCAATATTCCACGTCTCACATCACCACAATTCGGTCGTAGTGATTTATTGCAAGAACAGCTGAATCTTGCTTTGTATGGCGGAAGAACATTTGCTTCTCTTGAGCAACGTAAAGGACCATTTGCCGTAATTAATGCCACCGATATGACGGTTGGACAAAAAGTATCCTTCACACAAGATTTTTTTGATTGGCTTTGTATAGATTTAAATGATATTGAAATCGCCCGAGCAGTAGCTGCGTCCAGTGCTGTGCCGTTGATTTTCTCACCAATCACTCAAAATAATCATGGGGGGACTTGCCATGCAGAAAACAAGAAAGAAGTATTGATGCAAGCGCAACAAAAAAATCATTTGTTGCTGAACAATTTTGTAGCGATGCAAAAACGCATGGAACATTATCAAAAGAGTACTGAAAGACCTTATTTACATTTAGTTGACGGTGGACTAACTGATAATTCGGGATTAGCAAGTTTGCTGGACATGTCGAATTTACTTAGTATGCGCAAACTGTATGCCGATCTGAAAAACTACAATTTACGCAATATTATCGTGGTAAATGTCAATGCTCAAAATGAACGAACCAGCGATATTGATAAGTCTGCTGATATACCGGGAATTAAAGATGTCGTGAACACGGTGATCAATGTACCAATTGATAAAGTGACGGAATCAACCGTGCTACGTTCACAAAAATTTGCCGATCAATGGAACGCCTATGCCAAACGTAAAAAAGGCACAAAAATTAAAATCTATTTTGTGAATTTGAGCTTGAAAAACCTACCGGAAGGACAACTAAAAAATGATGTACTCAACATTGGCACGTCTTTCTATTTGCCGGAATCCGATGTTGATAAACTGCGTGAAGCAGCTAGAATCTTATTGGAACAATCGAAAGAATACCACGCAGCCTTGAAAGCGTTACAATAGTCCGATTCATCTAAAGAGCGCTGACCCAATTTCTATAATGTTTAAAACATTTTATGTGAGTGTGAGTCTCGCTCTTTTTTCTTTGACTAAATTATTTAAATCGAAATTCTGTCCACTGATAATAACGCTCTCCGGCTTTTTGCATCCCCCCATAATGTTGCCATTCGGGATGATTTGGGGCATCAGGAAGACATTGAGTTTCCAAGGCTATGCCATGATAATCTTGATAGAGATTTTCCTCTCGGTTTGGCGTACCGGCAAGATAGTTTCCGGTGTAAACCTGCAATGCAGCTTGAGAAGTATAAACCTCCAGACACAAATCCTTATTTGGCGAAGTCAGTAATACACAAGGGCCGTGCCCTGCTTGATTAACCATAAAAGAATGATCATAACCTTTAGTGATAACTTGATCGCCCAGCTGGAAATCTTCAGCTATTAATTTTTCCGCACGAAAATCAAAGCTCGTGTCGACAACTGATTTCAGCGAAGAATTAGGAATTCCCTCGGCATCGACCGGCAAATAGAAGTCTGCATTAAGGCGCAAAATATGCTTGCGTACATCACAACCTTGTACTGCATTTTCTAAATTGAAATAGGCGTGATTGGTTAAATTAAGCGCCGTATCTTTATCGCTTTCTGCCCCATATTCAATTTTTACACTATTTTCATCGGTAAGTGTATAAACTACCTCAGCGCTCACATTGCCTTCAAAACCTTGGTCACCATCCGGGGATGCTAGTGAAAAACGCACAAAATTACGGCCATAATAATCCACTTTCCAGCGACGTTTATCAAACCCCTCTTTTCCACCATGTAGTTGATGTTTGCCTTGGTTCGCTACAAGTTGGAGCATTCGTTGCCCCATAACAAATTGTGCATTGGCAATACGATTTGCATAACGCCCTACACTTGCGCCTAAGTAAGCTGTCTGATGGGGATAATCTGCTACTTTGCAACCCAACAAGACTTCGCGTAGCCCGCCACTTACCGGCACTTTACAAGAAAGCCAAGTAGCCCCCCAATCCATGAATTGCACCCGCATGCCATTGGTATTGCTTAATTCTACAATGTTATACGGCTCATTGTCGGGGGCGTTAAATTCCGTTTGCCACAACATATTACGCCTCTGGATTAACCACGTGTACGCCCTGTGAGGCGGTACATACGTAAAAATCCTCTTTTAGACCGGTTACTTTTTGATAGTTGTCGGCAATAATTTTGCGTACTGCATCCACCTTATCTCGTGGTGCCAAAGCCACAATACAGCCGCCAAAGCCACCACCAGTCATGCGTACACCGCCATTTTTACCAATAGCGACCTGGGCCAACTCTACCAAATAATCGATTTGCGGTACGGTAATAGCAAAATCATCACGCATGGAATCATGGGATTGCCCCATTAATTCCCCTAATTTCACCAAATCGTTATTTTTTAATGCAATAACGGCGTCCAATACCCGTTGATTTTCCATAACCACATGTTTCGCCCGTTTGGCCACCAAAGGATCAAGTGCCTGCAATTCACTTTCCCGTTGTTGAAATTGTGCTACAGAAACATCGCGTAATGCTTTTACACCAAAAAACTCTGCTGCCTGCTCACACTGACGACGACGGGCATTGTATTCACCGGTCACCAAATCATGCGGAACATTAGAATTCACAATAATCACAGCAACATCCTGCGGTACCGGTGTAGCCTCCGTCGCCAAACTGCGACAATCAATCATTAATAAATGATCCTTCTCACCCAATGCGGAAATCAACTGATCCATATTGCCACAATTGGCGCCAACAAATTGGTTTTCCGCTTTTTGCCCGATTAAAGCTATATCCGTATGGGAAAGCGCTAACGCCCCCAATTGCTGACAGAATTTCCCAACGGCAACCTCTAATGAAGCAGAAGAACTTAATCCTGAGGAATGTGGTACATCTCCTGCAATCACTAAATCTGCGCCTTGAGTGAATTGCGGATAGCGCTCCTGAATAAAAGCGATCACTCCACGCACATAATTGGCCCATTTTTGCTCGCTACGTGCCAATGGTTGGTCAAGTGAAAACTCATCTTTCAATTGCAAATCCGCTGCATATACTCGCCAACAATGATCATCGCGTTTCACGCCGGCAACTGCTGTACCATAATTAATCGCACAGGGCATCACAAAACCATCATTATAATCGGTATGTTCACCAATGATATTGACGCGCCCTGGGGCGTACACCGTCAATTCGGCATTTTTTTGATATTGTTGTTGAAAAATCTGTTGTGCTCGTTGAACTGGAGTCATACTCAACCCTCGCTAATAATCATTGGAAAGTGGAAATCCGACCAAAAAGTTTCTTTCTTAGGCGAATAAACGGACGTTTTAATTCCTTATAAAGTCGAATCAACAATGGCGCTTTCGGCCGTTTGCGTTCTCGTTCGCCAATCGTACTGATAAAATGGGTTTGTTGCGGTTTAAAAATCGCCTCCTGAATACAGAGTGCCGGTTGGATTTGCCAAACCACATAATTCTTGTCTCGTAAAAAGAAATTAAACAGCAAATTATCGATTTCAATGTCGCCGATGGCTCGAATCCGTTTCAGTAAATAATCAATGCCTCGCCGGGTCACTAAGTAACCGGCCGCACCAGAATTAACTTGAGTTAAACGATAAAACTGGCGACCGAAATAAGTTTTACTTGGCTGGCGTTGGGTCACAATGCGTTCAAAATTCTTCTCTAATTTCACCACCATTACATCCGCATTCAAATAGTCAGCGGATAGGAATGCAGCCGCGTTACCCCCAAGATAAATGTCATCCTCAAAAATACAGATATAATCCAAATCCCGCTCCTTGGCTAACTGCAACAGAGCCAAATGACTCAGTGCACAGGCTAATTCGCCAGGGGTTAATGGACTTCGCGAAATATCGATTTCTAATCGCGCCGCGGTTTCAGCCAAATTGGCCGGCGTTATCGCATCAAAAAATTCAAAATCCACACCGTGTCGGCCAAATTCCTGACGAATATGCTGGCGACGTTCAAGCTCCGAAGTGAGGCTGATTACAAAATTATGTTGAGTCATAGTATTGCTTAATATCCAACTAATTGATTGATAAGGGGTTATTACTTTTTATGGCAACCCTAATAAAATCAATGGGTTAGCGCATCTTTTAGGCAAAACTTTTATTTTCGAGGGGGCGTTTGCCAATAAAGATGCCCCAAACGGGGCATCTCATTATTTTTTCTTGGCGTATTTCAAGGAGTCAATCGCCACTGCAACGATGATGATGCTACCTTTGATGATATATTGCCAATATGGGTTCACACCGATATAGGTCAAACCATAGTTGATAACGGTAAAAATCAACACCCCGGTAACGACACCGATAATCGTACCAACACCACCGGCGAAGGAAACACCGCCCACCACACAGGCGGCAATAGCATCCATTTCATACATAAAACCGAGGTTGTTAGTTGCACTACCGATCCGGCCTGCTTCCAGCATCCCACCGAAGGCGTAGAAAATACCGGAAATCATATAAATCATCATCAGGTTACGTGCCACGTTCACACCGGATACTTTGGCCGCTTCTGGGTTACCGCCGATAGCAAACACGTTTTTACCAAAACGGGTTTTATTCCACAATATCCACATGAAAATAGTCGCGATAATCGCGTAAATAGTGATATAGGATAAGCGGAAATCGCCAAAACGGAAGAATCCTTGAGCAAAGGTAGAGAAACTTTCGCTGAAGCCGGCAATTGGTGAACCGCCTACCGCATCATAGTATAAAGAGTTAGCCCCATACACGATAATCATCGTTCCCATAGTGGCGATAAATGGCGTAACGTTAAGATAGGCGATGACAAAACCATTAAATAAGCCGACCAACGCACCAATCACACAAACGGTCAATATTACCAATGGAATCGGTACTTCGCCCAAATTTGGGAATACCCGATTCATATTTTCCATCCCTTGTAACAAGGTGGCGGAAATTACCGCGGCTAAACCAACCTGGCGACCGGCAGAAAGGTCGGTCCCTTGGGTTACGATAAGACCGGCAATCCCGAGCGCAATAATCAAACGCACTGAAGATTGAGTCAAAATGTTACTGAAGTTACGCAGGGTTAAGAAGGATGGATCCTGCACAATAATCACGATCAATAATAATAGTAGTACAAAATAAATAGCATTTTGTTTCAAAAAGTCGAGAGACGTATTTTGTTTTAAGGCGGACATAATGCGTTCCTTATAAATATTTAGCGGCAAGCTGTAAAATTTCTTCTTGGCTGGTTTCGGCGGTATTAACGATACCCGCCACTTTACCGTTACTCATCACTAGGATGCGGTCGGTAACACCTAATAATTCCGGCATTTCCGAAGAGATCATAATGATGCCCTTATCTTTTTTAGCCAATTCCTGAATCAGTTGATAGATTTCAAATTTAGCACCGATATCAATCCCACGGGTCGGCTCATCCAACATCAAGATTTCCGGTTGGGTCAATAACCAACGTCCGATAATCACTTTTTGTTGGTTACCGCCGGAAAGTGAACCAATACTGGTTTTATGGGATGGCGTTTTCACATTCATAGCATCGATCACCCATTGGGTATCGCTACGCATTTTTTTATTGCTAAGCAACTTCCAAGGGGTAAGGTAGGACTTCATATTGGAAATCAATGAGTTGAATTCAATACTGAGATTAGAATAAATCCCTGTGGAGCGGCGTTCTTCGGTCACTAAGGCAAAACCATGATTAATCGCCTCCAAGGCAGAACGATTTTTTACCGGCTTGCCATGTAATTTGATAGTTCCTTCTTTTAACTCACGCACACCGAAGATCCCTTCAACCACATCGGTACGCTTCGCACCAACCAAACCAGCAATACCTAAAATTTCTCCTTTCCGTAAGCTAAAGCTAACATCCTGCATAGAAGGTTGATTGAGGGAAGTTAAATGTTCTACCTCTAAAATCACTTCCTTCGGCACATTGCTTTTTTCGGGGAAACGCTGGGTCAGTTCGCGACCAACCATCATAGAAACAATTTGCTCCATGGTTGAATCCTTCACCGGTACGGTATTGATCCATTTACCATCGCGCAAAATTGTAATCTCATCACAAATCTTAAAAATCTCATCCATCTTGTGCGAGATATAAATAATTCCACAACCGCGATCTTTTAATTTCTGAATAATTTTAAACAGATGTTCCACTTCTTTTTCTGATAAGGAAGAAGTTGGTTCATCCATAATCACGATTTTCGCGTTATAGGAAAAGGCCTTTGCAATTTCGATCATTTGCATTTCAGAAACCGATAATTTCGAGACTTTTTCTCGTGGATCGATTTGAATATCCAACTCATCAAAAATAGCCTTGGTATCGCGATACATTTTACCGTGATCGACAAAAATCCCTTTTAAGGGATAACGCCCCAGCCATAAATTGTCCATTACACTACGTTGACGAACCAAGTTAAGCTCCTGGTGCACCATGGAAATCCCGTTTTCTAAAGCTTCTTTGGACGTTTTGAAATTGACTGGTTGGCCTAAAAATAAAATTTCGCCTTCATCCTTAGCATAAATACCAAATAAACATTTCAATAATGTGGACTTTCCAGCACCATTTTCGCCCATAAGTGCATGTACGGAATGAGAACGAACGGTAAGATTGGCATGGTCTAGTGCTTTTACGCCAGGAAAGGATTTGCTGACATTGGTCATGGTGAGCAGCACATCGTTATTACGCGGGCTGTCTGTGGTTTGTGCGGTCATAAGCTAACCTCATTAAAAAAGGGGAAGGAGTCCTTCCCCTTAACAACAATACGATATTTATTATTTTAAAAATTCGCTTAAGTTTTCTTTATCCACACCGACATAAGGAATACGCACAACGCGCTCTTGTAATGTCCATTGTGTACCATCGGTGGCGGCTTTGCCTTGCGCCAAATTATTTGCTAGCTGTACTACCGCTTTACCTTGGTTTACACCATCATTTAATACCGTACCAGCAATCTCGCCTTTTTTGATCAGTTGTAATACTTCAGGCAATGCATCCACACCAAAGATTGGTAATTTTTTACCATGTGCTTTTGTGGCTTCTAACGCGCCCATCGCCATACCATCGTTATTGGAGATAATCACTTCAATTTCGCCGGCTTTAGCACTAGACAACCAAGCATCTACTTTATCTTTCGCCATTGCGGCATCCCACATACCGGTGTCGATAAACAATTGTTCGGTTTGGATACCTTTGTTATTTAACTGCTCAATCACATATTTGGTACGAGCTTCTGCATCTGGGTGACCTGGTTCGCCTTTTAATAAGACATATTGAATTTTGCCGTCTTTATTTAAATCCAACGCTGAATTTGCTTTCCACTGTTTAGCGATTAAATCCCCTTGGATAATGCCTGACTCTTTCGGATCGGTACCGACATAGTAAGATTTATCGTAACTGGCAATAGCCTTAGCACCAGGATCTTTGTTAAAGAAAACAATCGGAATATCATCTTGTTTTGCTTTATTAATCACTGTTGGAGCAGCGGATGGGTCAACCAAGTTAATTGCTAAGGCTTTCACCCCTTTAGAAAGCAAGCCATCAACTTGGTCATTTTGAATAGACTGAGCGTTTTGTGAGTCATTCATTAATAACTCAATGCCTTTTAACTGCTGGGCTTCTTTCGCAATTTCTTTACGCATTAATGACATAAAATTGTCATCGTATTTATAAATCGTCACCCCGATTTTCGTGTCGGCGGCAAAGGATGAAGTGGAGGCGGCAAGGCCGATAGCTAATGCAACTGCACTTAATGCGATTTTTTTCATAAAGCACTCCTAATGAGGAACTTGGTTGATAAATAGAGGAGGTTGCCTAACTCTGCAACTGGCGCGCATCATAGCGGTTAATATTTGGTTGTTCTGTGATCAAACTCACAGAAATGAAAGCGATTACATTAAAATATTATAAAATGTGATCACTCTCACAATTCTGGTGCATTTCCAACGGAAAAACGTCTAACCAAGGTTGGATTAAATTGCACCACAGAAGGTGTTTTAATCTCTTCATTAACCAAACTTAATGCTAATCTCGCAGCATAACTTGCCATTAAATCAATAGGATAGCGAATTGTTGTGAGTTTAGGAATCAAATAACGGGCTATCGGCATATCGTCAAAACCGACAATGGAAAATTGTTTCGGCACATTGATATTATTTTCATTTAAGACTGAAATAGCACCAGCTGCCATAGAATCGTTATAAGCGACAACTGCAGTTAATGCCTTGTTATAACTTAATAAATCAATCATGGCCTGTTCACCGCCCTCAAAATCCGGAGAATGATGCACAATCGCCTGTTCAGTCACCGGTAAATGATTTGCTTTCAGGGCATCTAAATAACCTTGACAACGTTCACTTTCATCCAAAATCTCGTGATTTGAACCGATATAAGCAATCTTCCGATGCCCAAGACGAATCAACATTTCTGTAGCCAAATAGGTTCCCTGACGATTGTCCAAACTGACACAACGCGATTCAAATCCGCGAATCACCCGATTGATGATCACCATTCCCGGTTGACTCCGTAAATACTCGGATAATTCCTCATCAGAAAGCGCTTTGGCATGCACTACCAGGCAACTACAGCGTTTACGTAGTAAGGTATCAATCGCTTCACGCTCCTTCTCTGCTTGGTGATATCCAATACCGATCAAAATAGTCTTTTGATGCTCTTCAGCCACCTTATCTACCGCTTTAACCAAAATCGCAAAAAAAGCGTCGGTTACGTCGGTTACTACCACCCCGATAGTATCGGTATTTTGTACCGCTAGCGCTTGAGCATTAGCATTTGGCTGATAATTCAGCTGAGCCATCGCCGCCTGTACTGTCAGACGGGTTTTGTCACTGACCGAATGATAATTATTGAGTACCCGGGAAACCGTTGCCACGGAAACATTGGCTAGTTGCGCCACATCTCGTATTGTTGCCATAACTAATCCTGTGTAATTGAACTTATTTCATCATAGTAAAACCTAGCAAAATTGAAAGCGGTTACGTTAAAAAATGTAAGCAAGCTCACAAAAAACCGTTATTTTTTTATGAATACGAGGTTTTTTGTGAGCTAAATCACAGTTTATTTTTACCATTTTGCTATCTTTAGCCCATCAAACCTGTAACCGCTTTCATTTTAGGAAAAAAGAACTATGAGTCAGTTGCAATTCGAACCTACAGATCATCCTCACCGCCGTTATAACCCGCTAACCGAACAATGGGTGTTGGTTTCTCCGCATCGCGCGAAGCGCCCTTGGCAGGGACAACAGGAAAAATTAAGTGAAGAGGAAAAACCTACACATGATCCCAATTGTTATTTATGTCCTGGTAATAAGCGCATCACAGGTGAACAAAATCCTAATTATCAAAAACCGTTTGTATTCAAGAATGATTTTTCCGCTCTTTTAGAAGATACTCCGGCACCGGCTTCAACTGATGATCCACTATTCCAAATGTCGGCAGCTCGTGGTGAGAGTCGAGTGATTTGTTTTTCACCGGATCACAGTAAAACCCTTCCCTTACTAAGCGAAGAAGAAATTGTGGCGGTGATTGAGCTTTGGCAACAGCAACTACGAGAATTAGGTCAGCGCTATCCTTGGGTACAGATTTTTGAGAATAAAGGTGCAGCCATGGGCTGTTCTAATCCACATCCACACGGACAAATCTGGGCCAATAGTTTCTTACCAAATGAGGTCGCTCGGGAAGACGCTGCACAGCGTCGTTATTATGCAAAATATGATTCCGTGATGTTAGTCGACTATGCCCAACGGGAACTGGTTAACAAAGAACGCATCGTAGTAGAAACCGAACATTGGTTGGTAGTGGTACCTTATTGGGCGGTTTGGCCCTTTGAAACTCTATTGTTGCCGAAAAATCACATTAAACGCCTTACCGAACTTAGCCCGGCAGAGGTGCGCGATTTAGCGGTAATTTTGAAAAAACTCACGACCAAATACGATAATTTATTCGAAACTTCGTTTCCTTATTCCATGGGCTTTCATGCAGCTCCATTTAACGGCGAGGCCAATGATCATTGGCAATTGCACGCGCATTTTTATCCGCCATTGTTACGCTCGGCAACCGTACGTAAATTTATGGTCGGCTACGAAATGCTAGGAGAAAGTCAACGCGATCTTACCGCTGAACAAGCCGCGGCCCGTTTGCGCGACCTCTCGGAAGTACATTATAAATTACGGTAATTTCTATTTTTCGCCAAACATTAATAAAATCAATGACTTATGACCATTTTTAAGAAAAACTCCAATTCCCAAGGGGGCGTTTAAAAGACAACAAAAAGGCCTGAGTTATACACACAGGCCTTTGTTTATATCTGTCTACTCATATTCATCTAGCCATTTCAGCAAAATGGCTTCTAAAATACTTTCATTGGATTTTTGCGGTTCATCATCAAACCCCTCCAAGGCTAAAATCCATTGGTGCAAATCGGTAAAACGTACCGTTTTCGGATCAAGCTCTGGATTTTGGTCATAGAGCATTTCGGCAATTTGTTGGGCATCAGTCCATTTCATTAGTGAGCTGCCTCATTCGCATGATTAATATTGTATTTCGGAATTTCAACCACTAAATCTTCTTCTCCGACAATGCATTGGCAGGAAAGGCGGCTATCCATTTCCAATCCCCAGGCCTTATCCAACATATCTTCTTCTTGATCGCTAGCTTCGTTAAGTGAATCAAAACCTTCGCGAATCACCACGTGACAAGTAGTACAGGCACAAGAACCGTCACAGGCATGGTGAATCTCGACGCCCGCGTTATGGGCTACTTCGAGTAAATTATCTCCGGCCGCCGCATCCACGACCATTCCCTCAGGGCAAAATTCTTCATTCGGTAAAAAAATCACTTTTGGCATGGCACTTTCCTCTAAATAACAAAATAACAATAAATCACTTAACAGTTTTCAATATCACTGACCGCTTTACCGGCTAACGCCTGTTGAATCGATTTATTCATGCGGCGTGCAGCAAAGGTTTGGGTCGCTGCATCAAGGGCTTTAATACCTTGTGCGATAGCATCTCGGGAATCACCCTGCTTAAGGGTTATCAACTGTTGTAATACGGCCTCAATTTGATGGAATTCCGCTTCACTCAATAAGTTAGCACCATCTTCCCGTAATGCATTAATGACGCTATCAATAACCCGATCTGCTTCTACCCGTTGTTCGGCTAATTCTCGCGCCTGCATATCATTGTGTGCGTTGTCCTGAGAGGACTTAATCATTGCGGTCACTTCTTCATCGGTTAATCCGTAAGACGGCTTAATTTGAATTGATGCCTGCACCTTAGTGGATTTTTCCATCGCAGTTACACTTAATAAACCGTCTGCATCCACTTGATAAGTCACCCGAATATGGGCTGCCCCTGCAACCATTGGCGGAATGCCATGCAGAGTAAAACGGCCTAGAGAGCGACAATCTTCAACCAATTCCCGTTCGCCTTGCACAACATGCACGCTCATTGCGGTTTGTCCATCTTTAAAAGTAGTGAACTCCTGCGCCCGCGCAGTTGGTATCGTGGTATTGCGCGGAATAATTTTCTCAACTAAACCGCCCATGGTTTCAATCCCTAGGGAAAGTGGTACAACATCAAGCAAAAGCATATCGCTGTCATTTTTATTGCCCACCAAAATATCCGCTTGAATCGCCGCCCCCAGTGCCACAACTTTATCTGGGTCAATCGAAGTTAATGGAGTTTGTCCAAAGAACTCGCCTACTTGCTCACGTACATAAGGAACTCGAGTTGAGCCGCCAACCATCACGACCTCTTGGACTTCATCAGCTGCAACATTGGCATCCTTCAAAGCACGACGACAGGTCAATAATGAACGTTTAACCAATGAATGAATTAAATCATTAAATTGTTCACGGTGTAGTAGTCCTTCGAATCCACGCCAAGAGACTGAGACACTAGGCGCATCCGTTAAGGCTATTTTAGTTTGAGTAGCTAAAGTCAAAAGTTCGCGTTGTTCGTTGGCATTTTGTGGTTGAATACCAGCTTGGTCAGCAATCCAGTCGGCAATTAAATGATCAAAATCATCACCACCTAATGCGGTATCGCCGCCAGTTGCCAATACTTCAAAGACGCCCTTGGATAGACGTAAAATCGAAATATCAAAAGTACCACCACCGAGGTCATAAACTGCTATCACGCCTTCTTTTCCGCTATCTAAACCATAAGCCACCGCAGCGGCGGTAGGTTCATTTAATAAGCGTAATACGTTTAGCCCTGCAAGACGAGCTGCATCTTTGGTACTTTGGCGTTGTGCATCATCAAAATAGGCAGGCACAGTAATCACAACACCGGAAATATCTCCGGCAAGACGCTGTTCTGCAATATGATTTAAGCGAAATAAAATATCTGCTGAGACTTCAATCGGGCTTTTTTGACCTTGATGAGTCACCAATAACGGTAGGCCATTTTCACTTGCTACAAACTCATAAGGTAGATTAGTGTATCTTGACTCGACATCCGCCAAACTACGGCCAATTAAGCGTTTCACGGAAATAATAGTGTTCTGCGGATCCGTTGCTGCTTGCGCAAGAGCTTCTCTGCCTATATTCTTTACATTTTTACCATAATAAACCACTGATGGTATAAGACTTCGCTCCTGCTCATCATTTAAAATCGTCGCTTGTCCACTACGCACAGCTGCTACTAAAGAGTTGGTCGTTCCTAAATCAATCCCTATGGCCAAACGATGTTGGTGGGGAGCCTCAGTTTGCCCTGGTTCTGCAATTTGTAATAATGCCATATTCGTATTCCGTTATTTTTATGCCACGCTATAAGCCTGAGCAAATTTATCTTTTTCGGCAAAAACGCCGCTGTAATGGGTTTCGATAGCCACTTCGCGCTTTTCTCGCTGAGCGATTGGAGTTTCCTTATCTTCGGCTAAATCAGGCAAAAAAACAAAAACCGAATTACCGTCCAATTGTTTAACATCCGCCTGCCACGTTGGCCAAAACAGACCTTGATAAAAAGCGTCAAGATCACCGTTAAGTGCCCAGGCTAAAAATTCACTATAACTGAAATTCAGATCATGCCAGCGATTATCTTTAGTCGAAAAATAATAAACCTTTCCTAAATTATTACCGAGAGAACCGCCGTTTAAAGCAAAATAACCGCCCACAGCATCATCTGCAATCAGCAAGTATTGTGGTTTATCCCCAGTTTGATGGAAGGACTTACTAAAATTCCAGTCCATTAAACCTCGCGGGAGAGCAAAGCTACCTGAACCTAAAATACGTAGCCAACCATGATGAATGAGAATACCTCCGGTCTCATAAATAACCGCACCTAAAGGCGAGGAGGTAGGCATCTGCATTGAAAAAAGTTCACGTTCTGCTGAGGAGGCATCTTTTTTTAACACTCGACAATCGTTACGGGAATTATTAAGCCATTGAGATATCACCGGCCAAACCGATGAAGATGTATCTGTGAGTTGTTCTAGAGTCTGCATAATAAATTTTTAACGTAAAAAATACGGTGCTCTATGCCTTTTACTCATATTCCCAGCATAGCACCGTATTTTTAAAGTTCGAATAGATGTTCTTCAACTCGCTCAATTTCACTATTGAGTTTTTCAATAAAACGAAGTTTATCGCAAGATTGGGTTGCTAAATGCCAATTTCTGTCAGTTAGCGCATCATTTAAGGTATTGAGGAGCTGTAAGCGTGCTTGTTTGATTCGTTGGGCAAAACGGTTCAATGTTGCATCATCTGCTTTTTGTTCAATATCTTCCAATTCTTCACGCCATTCTAATTGCTGCATTAAAAATGCAACATCTTGCGTACTCCTTTGCTCTGGATCAACCGCATTACCAGTTTCAATTGCAATGATAGCTTCAGCTCGTTGCACCGGATCACGCAATACTTTTAACGCATCATTAATTTCTAATGCTTTTTGCATGGCTTGACGTTGGGTTGCAGAATCAGCCGTAACAAAATTATCCGGGTGTAGGCTTTTTTGAAGCTCCAAATAACGACTTGATAATAAACCTAAATCAATATTAAAAGTTACTGGCAAATCAAAAATAGCAAAAGGATTTGTCATTTTTATTCCTTAAACATGAAAACTTTCACCACATCCACAGGATTCTTTCACATTTGGGTTGTTATATTTAAAACCTTCATTTAAGCCTTCTTTCACATAATCCAGCTCTATCCCGTCTAAATAAACCAAACTTTTAGGATCCACGACCACCTTCACGCCGTGTTGTTCAAACACTAAATCGTCATCATTTAGCACATCAACAAACTCAAGCACATAACCTAAACCAGAACAACCAGAGGTTTTAACCCCTAAGCGTAAACCAATACCTTTACCTCGATTTTCAAGAAAAGTACGTACGCGTTCTGCTGCTTTTTCAGTGAGTGTTATAGACATATTCTGAACCTTATAAAATTCCGCCAATCAAGAACACTAAGCCTAAACTAGCCTGGTGATTAATGTCGAGCCTGGCACTTATCCATAATAAAATGCGGTCTTTTTGACCGCACTTGAATTATTTCCCTTGTTTATTTTTATAATCAGCAATAGCGGCTTTGATTGCATCCTCAGCTAAGATTGAGCAGTGGACTTTTACCGGAGGTAATTCAAGCTCTTCTGCAATCTGACTATTCTTAATCGCACCAGCCTCATCTAACGATTTGCCTTTTACCCACTCGGTAATTAACGAGCTGGATGCAATAGCTGATCCACAACCATAGGTTTTGAATTTTGCATCCTCAATGATGCCGCTGTCATTTACTTTAATTTGTAATTGCATTACATCACCACAAGCAGGTGCCCCTACCATACCCGTGCCAACATTGGAATCTTTTTTATCCATCGCACCAACGTTGCGGGGATTCTCATAGTGATCAATCACTTTTTCGCTATATGCCATTTTTCTTTCCTTTCCTAAATAAAAACTAATGGGCCGACCATTCAATTGTATTCAGGTCAATGCCTTCTTTGAACATATCCCAAAGTGGGGAAAGTGCACGTAATTTATCAACAGCGCCTTTTACCAGCTCGATGGTATAGTCAATCTCTTCTTCCGTTGTATAACGTCCTAATGTGAAACGAATTGAGCTATGAGCCAATTCATCATTACGGCCTAATGCACGTAACACATAGGATGGCTCCAAACTAGCTGAAGTACAAGCTGAACCGGACGATACGGCAATATCGCGCAATGCCATCATCAAACTCTCACCTTCCACATAATTAAAACTAATATTTAAATTAGTTCCAACCCGGTGCTCCATTGAACCATTAACATAGGTTTCTTCTATTTCTTTTAAACCGTTATAAAGACGATCACGTAATTTTGTTAAACGAGGAATTTCTGTTGCCATTTCCTCTTTCGCAATACGGTAAGCTTCACCCATACCGACAATTTGATGTACGGGCAACGTACCTGAACGCATACCCCGTTCATGCCCGCCACCATGAATAATCGCTTCTAAACGAATTCGTGGTTTACGTCGCACATAAAGCGCACCAATTCCCTTCGGCCCATACAATTTATGGCTAGACATAGACATCAAATCAACTGGTAACACCTCAAGATTAATCGGTAACTTACCAACACTCTGTGTTGCATCCACATGAAAGACCGTTTTATTGGCACGACAGAGTTCCCCTATTTCTTGGATATCCTGAATGACACCAATTTCGTTATTAACATGCATAATCGAAACTAAAATAGTATCCGGACGCAATGTTGCTTTAAGCTTTTCTAAATCAATTAAACCATCCTCTTGAGGCTCTAAATAAGTCACCTCAAATCCTTCACGCTCCAATTGACGACAAGTATCTAATACTGCTTTATGTTCTGTTTTACAGGTAATAATGTGTTTACCTTTAGTTTGATAAAAGTGAGCGGCACCTTTAATTGCTAAATTGTCAGATTCTGTTGCACCTGAAGTAAAAACAATCTCCCGTGAATCCGCACCAATTAAATCGGCAATTTGATTACGAGCTACATCTACAGCCTCTTCAGCCTGCCATCCAAATTTATGGGAACGCGATGCAGGGTTGCCAAATACCCCATCTATGGTTAAATATTCCATCATCTTTTTGGCTACTCGTTCATCCACAGGACAAGTAGCTGCATAATCCAAATAAATTGGTAATTTCATTTTCACTCCTATTAAAATTCTTAATAGATCTCATCAATACGTAGTTATTTAGTTGTCTTTATTTATTGATTTCAGATCCAGAACCACTAGTTCAGTACAACTAAATTTTCAAAATCCTGATGAGATTTGATCTTATTTGTACGTTGTTCAACTAATTCAGCTAAAGTTATTTCACTTAAAAAATTCTCAATACGCATACTCAACCCCTCCCATAACGAATGAGTTAAGCATTCGTCACCACCTTTACAGTTACTATTGCCATAGCAACGGGTTACGTTCACATTTTCATTCACAGCAGAAATAATCATCGCAACAGAAATTTCACTCGGAGGCAATCCTAGGCGATAACCACCACCCGGGCCTCTTACACTTTTAACTAACCCATCACGGCGTAATTTTGCAAATAGCTGTTCGAGATAAGAAAGTGAAATACTTTGCCGCTCAGATATATCAGCTAAACTCACTGGACCACTATTGGAATTTAATGCAATATCAAGTATTGCTGTCACTGCGTAGCGGCCTTTTGATGTTAGTTTCATAAATTATCCTTCTATTTTTGCCCCGTGAATAGTTGCATATCCTACCAACACAGTCAACTATAAGCTTTAATCTTTTAATTTGTTTTCTACGGCTTTTAACATACCAAGTAAGATATTTAATTCATTCTTTTCGATATTTACACGCTGATATAAACGACGAATTTTCCGAATAACTGCTTGGTTTTGCACAAAACCAATGCGCTTATATAAATCTTCTGTACGAGAAAAGAAATACTCCATTTCTTGTACCGTCGGATGGGCATGTTCTATCGTTGAAATAGGTCGTATAGATTGTAATTCCAAACCTCTCATACGTAATTCATAGCAGACTAATTGAACAGCCATAGCTAAATTTAAGGAGGAATAATCTGGGTTAGCTGGGATATTAAGATGATAATGACATCGCAAAAGCTCATCGTTAGTTAACCCTATCCTCTCTCGGCCAAATACAATGGCAACTTTTCCTTGGTGTTCTAATGACTTTTCAGCGCATTGTCGAGGATCGAGTAAGGTGTTTTGTAAATGTCGCAAACGAGCACTAGTTCCTACAACCAGAGTACAATCAGCTATTGCTAATTCTAAATTATCTACCACATGGGCATTGATAACAATATCATCGGCTCCAGCTGCTAACGCTATCGACTGCTCATCTATACATTTTGGGGAAACAAGATACAGTTCGTTAAGTCCCATTGTTTTCATAGCTCGAGCAGCAGAACCTATATTTCCGCTGTGAGATGTTTCAACTAAAACAATACGTATATTCTTAAACATTTAAACATTTGAATTTCCGACTTCAATCTGTGGTTATTCTAACATAGTAACCATAGAAATAAGTCAACAATTTTAAATTATTATTAAGAAATGATAGTTGGTGGGTTGTGAGAGGCTCGAACTCTCGACCGACGGATTAAGAGTCCGCTGCTCTACCAACTGAGCTAACAACCCAACTGGAAAATTTAATGAATGGTGGGTCGTGAAGGATTCGAACCTTCGACCAACGGATTAAAAGTCCGCTGCTCTACCGACTGAGCTAACGACCCTCAATTTCGTAACAGGTGCGTATATTACGGATTTTCGAAGTTGACGCAAGAAATATTTGAATAAATTTAACTAACTGCACGAATTGTCATCAATTAAGTATATAAAATAAAAAAGCAGAGGCATTGCGCACTCTGCTTCTATTACTTAGCTATATTTTAATTAGTAAGCTAACACCGCACGACGGTTTTTAGAATATGCAGCTTCATCGTGACCTAATACTGCAGGTTTCTCTTCACCATAAGATACGGTTGAAACTTTGCTTCCTTCTACACCTTTTCCTGCTAAATAACCTTTAACAGCATCAGCACGACGTTGACCCAAAGCGATATTGTACTCAGGTGTACCACGTTCATCGGTATTACCTTCAACAAGAACTTTCGCTGCTGGAGTTGCATTTAAGTATGCTGCATGAGCATCTAAGATTTGCACATACTCACCTTCAACATTGTATTTATCGAAACCGAAATATACTGTGTTATAACGTTGTTGAAGATCTTCAACAGAATAACCACCAAAAGTTTGGCCATTAGCACCATTAGCGGCAGCATCATTATTAGATGAACTACATGCAGCTAATGCAGCAACTGAACCTGCAACCAATAATGATTTAACAAATTTGTTCATTAGATTTCTCCTCAATGAGTTTTTATTTAGTCAAGTATGGAGACCAAGCCGGAAATTTAACTTGGCCATTACTTCCTGGAAGGCTCGCTTTAAAACGACCGTCAGCAGAAACTAATTGTAGCACCTTTCCCAAACCTTGGGTAGAGCTGTAAATAATCATAATGCCGTTAGGCGAAATACTCGGGCTTTCACCTAAAAACGATGTACTTAACACTTCTGAACTACCCGTTGTAAGATCTTGTTTAACTACGTTATTGTTACCATTGATCATTACAAGGGTTTTACCATCACCACTAATTTGCGCACTACCACGCCCACCTACTGGTGAGGCGCCACCACCATTCGCACTCATGCGATAAACTTGTGGTGATCCACTTCTATCCGAAGTAAAGAGGATTGAGCTACCATCTGGAGACCATGATGGTTCTGTATTATTACCCGCACCGCGAGTTAACTGAACTGGAGTACCACCATTTGATCCCATTACATAGATGTTTAATAAACCATCTTGTGAAGAAGCAAATGCGAGTTTAGAACCATCTGGAGAGAATGCTGGTGCACCGTTATGTCCAGGGAAAGAAGCAACTACTTTACGAGAACCTGAACCTAAGTCTTGTACAACAAGTTGTGATTTTTTGTTCTCAAAAGATACATACGCTAAACGTTTACCATCTGGAGACCAAGCTGGAGACATAATTGGTTGTGAGCTACGATTTACAATAAATTGGTTGTAGCCATCATAATCTGCTACACGAACTTCATAAGGTTGTGAGCCGCCATTTTTTTGCACCACGTAAGCAATACGCGTTCTGAATGCACCACGAATACCGGTTAATTTTTCAAATACTTCATCACTCACGGTATGTGCACCATAGCGTAACCATTTATTTGTCACTGTATAGCTATTTTGTGCAAGCACCGCACCAGGTGTACCTGATGCACCTACGGTATCAACCAATTGGTAAGAAATATTATAACCGCTACCAGTTGATGTCACTTGACCTACCACAACAGCATCAATACCTAAAGCTGTCCAAGCTTCTGGTTTCACTTCTGCTGCCGTAGTTGGTTGTTGTGGCATTTGGCTTACTGGAATTGGATTAAATTTACCACTATTACGTAAATCATCCGCAACAATTTGACCAATATTTTCAGGTGCAGAACCTGCGAAAGGAACAACTGCGATAGGACGAGCGCCATCAACACCTTCATCAATCACAATTCGAACTTCATCTTCTGCCATTGCTGTGCTTACAAATGCAAACATGATCACAAATAGCCCCATAACACGTTTGATCAATTTCATTTAATCACCTTATTTTAACGTTGTTACTTTTCTAAAACCGATTATCGAGCATTGATATCAAAATCGATAGTCGGCGCTTTATATTTTTCATAAATAGCATCAGATGGTGCTGCTGGAACTTTTTTCGTTCTAGCTACCGCACTTAATGCTGCAGTACAAATATCATCAGGTCCAGAAACGCGTTGATAGCCTAAAATAGTACCATCTCGACCTAACTGGATTTTAATGCTACAAACTTTACCGGCAAAGCTTGGGTCTTTTAAGAAACGGCGTTGGATTTCACGTTTAATAACACCTGCATATTGGTCACCGACCTTGCCACCGTCCCCGGCTCCAAGTCCAGCACCACTACCTTGTGTACCACCTTTATTCGCATTGCCACCTTTAGATGCGCTACCACCACCGATGTCGCCACCGTTCATGAAGTCATCTAAAGCTGCTTGATCCGCTTTACGTTTTGCTGCATCAGCTTTAGCTTTTGCATCAGCCTTCGCTTTCGCTTCTGCATCCGCTTTAGCTTTTGCTTCTGCCTTCGCTTTTGCTTCAGCCTCTGCTTTAGCTTTTGCATCGGCCTCAGCTTTCGCCTTAGCCTCCGCTTCAGCTTTCGCTTTGGCGTCTGCTTCCGCTTTTGCCTTCGCTTTTGCTTCAGCTTCTGCTTTCGCTTTCGCCTCAGCTTTGGCTTTAGCATCTGCTTCTGCTTTTTCTTTCGCTTTTTGAGCTTCAGCTTGTGCCTTTGCTTTTGCCTCTTCTTCAGCCTGTTTAGCGGCCGCCGCTAAACGTTTTGCCTCAGCTTCAGCTTTCAACTTCGCTGCCTCTGCAGCTTGTTTTGCTTTCGCTTCTTCAGCTTGTTTCTGCTTTTCTAACGCCTCTTGACGAGCAAGTTCTTGTTGCTGTTTTTGCTTTTCAATTTCTTGCTGCTTTTGTTTTTCAAGTTCTTTTTGACGTTGAATTTCCTGCTGACGCTTAATCTCTTCTTGTTTCGCAATTTCTTGCTGATTTGGTTCAGGTTCAGGTTCTGGTTTTTTCTCTTCGACTACAGGTTCTGGTTTTTTCTGTTTATCAGTTTGACCTTTTTTCTGTTGTTGAATACGTCCCCATTCCTGCGCTGCGCTGCCGGTATCGACCATCACAGCTCCCATGGCATCACCTTCACCTTCTCCACCACCCATTATTTCAACGGTTTGATAAAGAGAGCTCCAAATCAACAAACCAAACAATGCAAGGTGCATCGCAATAGAGATGACAAACTCATTTGCACGTTTTTTTCGTCGATTATTCTGCACGGTTTTACCTACTTATTCTTAAATCGGGTTGGTCATTAAACCCACAGACTTAATGCCGGCAAGATGTAGTAAATTCAGTGCTTTAATCACTTCTTCATAAGGTACATCTTTTGCTCCGCCCACTAAGAACATTGTGTTATTATCTTTATCAAATTCTTGTTTTGATAACTGGGTTACCATTTCTTCGTTAAGACCTTCTTGGCGTTGACCACCAATAGAAATCGAATACTGCCCAATACCTGCTACCTCTAAAATAACCGGTGTTTTATCTTCATTTGATACATTTTGACTTTGCACCGAATCAGGGAGTTCCACTTGAACACTCTGACTGATAATCGGCGCGGTTGCCATAAAAATTAACACTAAAACTAAAAGAACATCGAGAAATGGCACGATGTTAATTTCAGATTTAATGTCTTTACGCTGACGACGAGCCATAATTTCCTCTAAAACTTCGCTAAAATCCACCGCACTTTTTGTTTGATTTATGAAGCGCGGTCAATTTTTTCATCTATTTTTAATGGGGCGCTTTACCAAAAGCTTGACGATGTAAAATTGTGGTGAATTCATCAATGAAGTTACCATAATTTTGTTCAATCGCATTGACACGTAAGCTTAAACGGTTATACGCCATTACAGCTGGAATCGCCGCAAACAAACCGATTGCTGTTGCGATCAAGGCTTCTGCGATACCTGGTGCAACCATTTGTAATGTCGCTTGTTTCGCACCACTTAATGCCATAAATGCGTGCATGATACCCCAAACGGTACCAAATAAACCGATATATGGACTTACAGAAGCCACTGTTGCTAAGAAAGGCACACGACTTTCAAGCGCTTCTACTTCACGATTCATTGCAAGGTTCATCGCACGAGTCGTACCTTTAATGATTGCTTCTGGCGCATCTGCGTTCACTTGTTTTAAGCGAGAGAATTCTTTAAAGCCGACAAAGAAAATTTGTTCGCTACCTGTTAATACTTCACGACGATTAGATAAACCATCATAGAGTTTATTTAAATCTTCACCAGACCAGAAACGATCTTCAAAAGTATTCGCTTCTTTTAACGCACTCGTCAAAATACGGCTACGTTGAATGATGATTGCCCAAGAAATAATTGAGAACGAAATCAAGATCACAATTACAAGTTGAACAACAATACTTGCTTTTAGAAAAAGATCTAAAAAGTTCAATTCTGCAGTCATTGCATACTCCGAAAAGTTATTTACTTTAAAAATGCCGCTTTTAATTCTTCAGGAATTGCGACAGGTTTCATTTTATTAAGGTCAACACAAGCAACCTTTACATCAGCCATAGATAAAACGTCTGTATCCCGTTTCAAATATTGCTTAAACAAAATTGTTGCTCCTTTAATTGCAACAATTTCCGTTTCAACGAAAAGCCAATCATCTAATTTTGCAGGAAATTTATAATCAATAACCAGCGATTTGACTACAAAAGCAATTTGTTGTTCCCGCAACAGTACCTGTTGAGTAAAACCTATACTTCTTAAATACTCAGTTCTCGCTCTCTCAAAAAAATGTAAGTAACGTGCATGATACACAACACCACCGGCATCAGTATCCTCATAATAAATCCTAATTGGGATAGTTTGTTGAGTACTCACTGTATTTCCTAAATCATGGCAATAGAAGTCGGCTATTCTAGAACCTGTGTTTAGCAGATGCAAGCCATCAATAAAAATAATATTTCATCTAAGAAAATGAGAAATCACAGCGAAGCAGCCAGTTATATATCCTATTAGTGGGGATAAGATCAATTTCAATAAAGATGTGCGAATATCAAACCCTATCCCATGAATCCAAGAGGTCACAATCCCCCATATAATACTCAATACCACTATAGGAGAAGCTGTTCTTAGGGTGGTAGAAAATCCGTGAATATTTAAGAAAAAAGCAATAGTAAGCCCTAGTGCTAGAAGAAATGAAAGGGTTCTAAACGAACCCTTATTTACAAGTTGATAAAGTGAATTAATCATATTAGTGATCAAAATTCCCATTATATTCTTTCTTGATTGTTAGCTTTGCACTTATCACTACAGCTAAAAGCACACCAATAACCCAAAGTACATATAACATATAAAATCTCCTTAATAAGCCGTATGTTTATGCTCTTCAATAAAGCTTTCATCGATACGACCAAACATTTTATAGTATGACCAAATTGTGTAAGCCAACGAAATAACCACAAAAATCAGCGCCAAGAAAAACATTATAGTCAATGTTAATTCACTTGAGGTTGCATCCCACATCAATAAGCTTTCTCCCGGTTTACTGCTAGAAGGCATCACAAACGGGAACATAGACACAGCCGCTGTAATAATAATTCCAGCCATTGTTAATGATGAGAAGAAAAATGCAAATCCACAACGATTAGCTTTTGAAGTAACTACATTAAACAATGCAGAAATTACAGCTAATACAGGGAATATCCAAAGAATTGGCATTTCTGCAAAATTCTTAAACCACGCTGCAGTTTCTACCGATACATTTTTACCCACCGGAGATGATGCTGCGAAGTGGTCAATTGCACTATTCACAACATATCCATCTTTAAAATAAAGCCACGCGCCAGCTAAAACGAAAGTAATGATAGTTACCCCCGCTCCGATTTGGCTTATTGAGCTAACTCTATCTCTTAAAGCTGCTGTTGTTTTCATTTGCAACCAGTTAGCACCATGAGTAACTAACATTGTTAAACTTAATACTCCGCAAAGTAACGCAAATGGATTAAGTAACGCAAAGAATGACCCAGTATAAGTAACTTGGCCAATCTCATTGAATTCAAAAGGTACACCTTGCAGTAAATTACCAAATGCCACACCGAAAACCAATGCTGGTACTGCACCACCGGCAAATAGCCCCCAGTCCCAAATGGCACGCCATGTTGGATTATCAATTTTAGCACGATACTCAAAACCGATTGGTCTAAAGAATAAGGCAGCTAAAACTAAAAATAGCGCAATATAAAAACCAGAAAATGCTACAGAATACACAATTGGCCAAGCTGCAAATACTGCGCCACCTGCTGTTAATAACCATACCTGATTTCCATCCCAGTGAGGCGCGATAGTATTAATCATGATACGTTTTTCTACCTCTTTCTTACCGGCAAAAGGTAAAAGAGAGGTAACTCCCATATCAAATCCATCGGTTACAGAGAAACCAATAAGCAATACAACTACCAGTACCCACCAAATAAATCTTAGAAATTCATAATCAATCATAATTAATCTCCCGCTTATTTTGATGACTGTTCAAAATAGTATTTACCTGTTTTCAATGCACTTGGACCTAAACGGGCGAATTTAAACATTAGGTACATTTCAACGATAATGAAGAACAAATAAAGAACACAGATTAAACCAATTGAAAATAGTAGATCGCTTACAGCTAAGTTAGACGCAGCTACACCAACCGGCAATACCTCATAAATAGCCCAGGGTTGACGCCCGTATTCAGCTAAGAACCAACCAAATTCAATGGCTAACCAAGGTAATGGTAGACTCCATAATAGAGTTCTTAGCAATGCAGGGGAAGCAGTAACCTTGCCTCTTAAATTTTGTACGAAAGCACCTAACATAAGCAATAAAATTAAGCCCCCCGCAGCTAACATTCCCCGGAATGCCCAGAAGTTAGGACCGACATTAGGAATCGTATCACGCGCTGCTTGTTTAATTTGCTCTTCGGTCGCATCCACTACTTTATCGGTATAGCGTTTTAATAATAAACCAAAACCTAAGTCCCCTTTCACCTCATCAAATTTTGCTTTAGTTTCTAGGTTTACTTGCCCTTCTGATTTCTTCTCTGCTTTTAATTGCGTGAATAAATCATAAGCGACCATACCGTTACGAACACGACCTTCATTTTTCGCCTGAATGTCTTTCAGACCGATAATTTCAGTATCTAAAGAACGAGTTGCAATCAAACCACCTAAATAAGGTACCTCAATAGCAAAATCATTTTTCATTTCATTGGTATTCGGAATCGCAATTGGATGGAACGGTGCTGGCGCAGGATGAGTATCAAACTCTCCTTCCATTGCGGCTAATTTCACCGGTTGAGCTTTACCAATATCATAACCAGATTCATCACCAACAGCTAAAACGGAAACTGCAGCAATAAAACCAAAGGTAGCAGCAACAGAGAAAGAACGTTTTGCAAACCCAACATCACGGCCTTTCAAAAGATAATAGGAGCTAATAGCTAAAACAAAAAATGCTCCCGTAACATAACCTGCAGTTACAGTATGTAAGAATTTTGTTTGAGCAACAGGATTTAACCAAAGGTCAAAGAAACTACTCATTTCCATCCGTACTGTTTCAAAATTAAATTCTGACCCCATTGGATTTTGCATCCAGCCATTGGCAACTAAAATCCACATTGCGGAAAGATTTGAACCAAAAGCAACACAGAACGTGGCTAATAAATGTTTCCATTTAGTTAATCGTTCCCAACCAAAAAAGAATAAACCAACAAATGTTGATTCGAGGAAGAATGCCAACAATGCTTCGATAGCTAAAGGTGCACCAAAGATATCACCAACATAATGGGAATAGTAAGACCAGTTAGTACCAAATTGGAACTCCATGATGATACCTGTGGTAACCCCTAGGGCAAAGTTAATACCAAATAACTTACCCCAAAATTTTGTCATATCCTTATATACTTCTTTACCGGTAATCACATAAATGGATTCCATTATGACTAAAACAAAACTCAGTCCTAATGTTAGCGGTACGAAGATAAAGTGATATAACGCAGTTAATGCAAACTGCAAGCGTGAGAGTTCAACAACGTCTAACATCTCGCAACTCCTTGTATAAAACTACAAGTTTATCACTCATGATTATCGAAAAAATATCCGTAATCACCCCAAACTTAACAAATTCATCAAGCAAACAACGACAAAACACCTATATGATAGTATCTACCAACAAGTTAATTGCCGTGAAAACAATCTAAATTTCGCGCATTCTACTACTAAACATAGGGATAAAAAATAGCTAAAAGCGTTATATCGATCACAAAATTTGATATATCCCATTAAATACCCCTAATTGCTTAAGAATGTTAAATTTGATATACATCAATTTTATAATTTCACTTACTCCTTCGACACAATCCCCCTAGAAACAAAGGCATTAAGTAGAACCGAAATACTGGACAGACAAGCTGATTTTTGTTATTTTCCAGACAGTTTATTTTTGGAGACAGTCCTAAAGGATTCATAATGAAAAAATTATCCCTTATATTAGCAGCGATATTAGGCTCTTTTGCCTCACTTTCTATCGCAGCCCCCTCAGTAGGCTCAAAAGTAGAAATCCCACAACAATGTGAAAAGTTATTTAAAGAAGCAGAAAACTTAATTGCTCAGGCCGAAAAACAACCCGGCACACATACCCAAGTCGGTAAAATCAAGAACAAACTTAATCAAAGTAAACAACAAATCCTTGCAATGGAATTAGCTACTCAACAAAAAAGCTGTGATGTCGGCTTAGCCAAACTAAATAGTATGAAAGCCTACTCTTCTGAAGAAACAAACTAGGTTCTCAGTAAAAAAGCGCTTATTGATCTCAATAAGCGCTTTTTTTATTACAAGAATAACTACTTTTCTAATCCAAAATGCCGGTAAGTTAATGATGTTGCAATTCGCCCACGTGGTGTGCGTTGCAGGAATCCTTGTTGGATTAAATAAGGCTCTAACACATCTTCAATAGTATCTCGTTCTTCACCTATTGCAGCAGCCAAATTATCTAATCCCACAGGACCGCCATCGAAACGTTCAATTACAGCCGTTAATAATTTTCTGTCTAAATAATCAAATCCCGCATCATCTACATCCAACATTGAAAGTGCTTGTTTGGCAATATCCACGGAAATGATGCCATCATTTCGCACATCAGCAAAATCTCGCACTCGACGTAATAAACGATTTGCAATACGAGGGGTTCCGCGTGAACGACGCGCCACTTCAAAAGCTGCCTTATCTTCTAACTCAAGACTTAAACAAGATGCGCTCCTTGCCACAATAGAAGTTAAATCTTCAACAGAATAAAATTCCAAACGCTGAACAATACCAAAACGGTCTCGCAATGGAGAAGTCAAAGAACCTGCTCTAGTTGTCGCACCAACTAGAGTAAAGGGAGGCAAATCTAACTTAATTGAACGGGCTGCCGGCCCCTCACCAATCATAATATCCAGTTGATAATCTTCCATTGCAGGATAAAGCACTTCCTCAATTGCAGGAGAAAGACGATGAATTTCATCAATAAAAAGAACATCATGTGGCTCAAGGTTGGTGAGCATTGCCGCTAGGTCACCTGCTTTCTCAAGTACAGGGCCTGATGTCGTACGAATATTCACGCCCATTTCATTGGCAACAATATTGGCTAAGGTGGTTTTTCCTAATCCTGGAGGGCCAAAGATCAAAAGATGATCCAAGGCATCTTGTCGTAATTTAGCAGCCTTGATGAAAATATCCATCTGCTCACGCACCTGAGGCTGCCCCACATAGTCAGCTAAAAGCTTTGGTCGAATGGCTCGATCAATAACATCTTCATCAATCTTTGCCTGGCTACTAATAATTCTATCTGCTTCGATCATATTTCTTTAATTTTTATAGTGCAGCTTTTAAGGCTTCACGAATTAACTGCTCACTGGTTAAATCAGCTTTCATGACCTTTTTCACCATCTTTTCTGCATCCGTTGTTTTATAACCTAACGCAACTAACGCAGCAACAGCTTCATCAGCTGCACTTTCTGATTGGCGTAATTCTGAAACTGAAGGGATATGAGTGCTTTCGACAAAGAAATCATTTTGTCGGATGTCTTTAAATTTCCCTTTTAATTCTACTAACAAGCGCTCAGCCGTTTTTTTCCCAACACCGGGAATTTTTACCAGTTTAGAAAGTTCCTCTCGCTCAATAGCGTAAGCAAACTGTTCTACTGACATAGCTGATAAAATCGCCAATGCCAATTTGGGGCCAACACCATTAGTTTTGATGAGTTCACGAAATAAAGTACGATCGTTTTTTTGAGCAAAACCAAAGAGAAGATGGGCATCTTCACGAACAACAAGATGAGTAAATAAGGTGGTTTCTTTTCCTATTTCTGGTAAATCATAAAAACTAGTCATTGGTAATAATAATTCGTAACCAACACCATGCACATCAAGCAAAATTTCAGGTGGCTGCTTTTCCAGCAAGACCCCTTGTAAACGACCAATCATAAAATCCTCGATGAGAAAATTTCGCTTAGGATAAAATAAAACTGGATATAAATCCAGTTAAATTTTTAAACGGAATCGCCCTCGACTATACCTTGTTTTTAACAATGCGGTCATTTTTTCATGGGGTTCAGTTATTTTTGTTGAGCTTACAACATGGAGGGAATGCTGCATTGTATGAGCATGGGTAATCGCAATGGCTAATGCGTCTGCCGCATCCGCCTGAGGTTTATCGGAAAGCCTTAAAATTCGTGTCACCATATCCTGAACTTGTATTTTATCGGCAGACCCTATCCCCACGACTGTTTGCTTAACTAGCCGGGCAGCATATTCAAACACCGGTAAATCCTGATTGACTGCGGCAACAATGGCTGTGCCACGGGCTTGTCCAAGTTTTAAAGCTGAATCGGCATTTTTTGCCATAAACACCTGCTCAATAGCAAACATATCAGGCTGAAATTGTGTAATGATCTCAGTAACTCCAGCATAAATGCGTTTTAAACGGCCAGGCAAATCCTCGACCTGTGTACGAATGGATCCACTGCCTAGGTACTCCAACTGTCGACCATTTTGCCGAATAACCCCATATCCTGTGACTCTGGAACCAGGATCAATACCTAAAATAATACTCATAAATATCATCCATAAAGAAACGGATAGAAATCTATCTATCCGTTTTCTTTATTATGTTCTACTATTGATTAGCTTTAGCTGTAGCTTCAGCGTTAATCATACAATTTTTTGCTAATATTTTATCGCTAGCTTTAGTAGCCTCGGTTAATGTCACCACATCAGTAGTCGTAGCCGTTTCCGGACCAAATCCATCATCCAAAGTCAAACGGTGATTGTCCAACTTGAAGGTTGGTAAGGATTTGTAACTATCATCAAAAGGCATTTCACGAGCAATACGTTGATTATCCAAATATGCTGTGGCTGAAATTGGGGTTTTACCTTCAAAGGTATAATTCACCGTTAAAGTTTTACCGCCACAATTATAGACCGCATTTTTAACCAATGAAGTTGAAGGTTTCTTCTCCATCTGTTTAGGTTTATCATTTTGTGAACATGCTGCAGCTAAAGTAACTAATGTAGCAATGGATAACACTTTTAAATATTTCATATTTGCTCCTAATTAAAGTTGCGCCGCAACCTCATCACTAATTTCACCATTGTGATAAACATTTTGTACATCATCACAATCCTCTAACATATCAATTAGACGAAGTAGTTTAGGTGCGGTTTCCAAGTCTAAATCCACGGTTGTGGAAGGAATCATTGTGACTTCGGCTTCTTGAATTTTGAAACCAGCCTTCTCTATGGCATCACGAACGTTGCCAAGTTCCTCCCAAGCTGTATAAATTTCAAACGAACCATCATCTTGTGGTTGAATATCGTCTGCACCGGCTTCAATTGCAGCTTCGGTTAAACCATCCTCATCCGCTTCAGCAATTAAGATCAAACCCTTTTTACTAAATAAATAACCCACAGAGCCCTCGGTTCCTAAGTTTCCACCACATTTGGTAAAACTAGGACGTACTTGAGAAATTGTACGGTTAGCATTATCACTTAAACATTCAACCATTACTGCGGTACCGCCTGGGCCATAACCTTCATAAACACGGGTTTCCATATTGGTATCATCACCACCACCCACACCACGTTCAATTGCACGATTAATAGTATCACGCGTCATATTACTTGATAACGCTTTGTCTACCGCAGCACGTAAACGCGGATTTGAACCCACATCACCACCGCCAATTTTTGCTGCAGTCACCAATTCACGAATTAATTTGGTAAAAATTTTACCGCGTTGTGCATCCTGTGCGGCTTTACGATGTTTAATATTTGCCCACTTACTATGGCCTGCCATATTGTTTTCCTTCTTATTTAAAAACGTTAATAAATGATTCTTCCTCTTGCCTAAAGAGGTGCGCTACTCATCAGATATTTCTTGATCGCAGCTGCATTATTCGGAGATTTCGTCATTTGAACTGCTTGTTCAGGGGAAACCCATTGATACGCTAAATGTTCGCTTAATATCGGCTTAAACTCATCTTCCACCGCCAATAAAAACCAATGTTCATGGCAATGGGTGATATGCGGGGCGTATTTATAGCGGAAATGAGGAAAAATTTCAAATTCCACAACTTCATTGCAATCCCACAAAGTAACAGCATCTTCAGCTATTTTTAACCCGGCTTCTTCCCAAACCTCCCTTATGGCAGTTTCTCTCAAAGTTTCATCAATCTCTATTGTCCCGGTTACGGATTGCCAAAATGTCGGATCATCTTCGCGTTGAAGCATGAGAACACGGTGAGTGTTTTCAGCATAAATTACTACGAGAATAGATTGATTATTTTTATATTTCAAGCGAGTCATTTGTACTATTGAGAATAGAGAGCATGGTATTCTATCGATAAAAAAAATTACCGCACTAAAAAATGCGGTAATTATTCAAAAATTATTTTAACTTAACCAACCGGCTTGTTGTGCAATAAACAATGCTGCAAATGCCGTCAAATAGAATAATCCGATTAAGGACAACCACAATAGTCCACCTTTTACACTATGTTTAGCATGCTTAGTAAGCGATAAATTTAACCATGCAAAAATTGGCGCTGAAACAAATGAAGCGATCATCGCAAATTTTAGCATTGGACCAACGGCGTTATTAAAGTAGAAAATAATTGCTAAACCTGATAATGCCGCAAAAATCATTCCAACATTGAGAATTCTCACCGAACTTTCTTGTTTTCCGAGCAGAATACGCAAAGATTCAACGTTAGTGCGGGAATAGCCATCAATCACGGTAATCGTTGTACCAAACATACACATGAAAGCAATCACTGCGATCAATAAGCGAGACCACTCACCAATGGTACTTGCATACATATTGATAAGTTGTGCGATATATTTCCCGCCAACCATCTCTACCGTTTCCGGTGAACCATACTGTACTAACGCGCCAAGAGCCAAGAACACCACTGCTAAAATTGCGGTACCGATGTAACCAACATTAAAGTCAAATAAGCCATCTTGATAAGACACTTTCGTCAAACGACGCTTCGCAACCACCCACATAGAGTTAATTGCCGAGATTTCGATTGGCGCCGGCATCCATCCCATTAATGCCACTAAAAATGCCAACTTACTTAATTCCCATGGTGAAGGTGCAACAAAGTCTGCGGGGGCAACTCCATGAATACCATTACGCATAAATGCAATAACTACTGCACTTACCGTAGTGATAGTCAAAGCAATCATAATAATTTTCGATAAGCTATCTAATAAACGATATTTTCCTAATAATAAAATGCCAGTTGTAACAAGAATCACTAGGGAACTTAATACTGGCATTGGCAATGGAATTGGAATAATAAAGGTTAAAATTGCTGCCGTTAATAATCCTACTGCAGCAGTATTAATCACCGTCGCAAAAACGTTTAAGGCAAGGAATAACCAAAGATAGAATTTTCCCTTTTGACGATAGCCTTCCAATAAAGTATTACCTGTATCTAAGGTATATTGAACACCAAAGCGGAAGAAAGGATATTTGAATAAATTCGCAAGAATAACAATGCTCACTAACTCCCAACCGTAAATTGCACCGGCCTGAGTAGAGGCAATAATATGTGAACCGCCAACGGCTGCTGACGCCATCACAATTCCGGGACCCAAGGCGGAAAATTTACTCGCCCATGTTGATTTTTCTACTGGAGTTGATACTTCACTCATAAAATTTTCTCTTATAAATTCACCATAAAACGGAAAGGTGGCTTTTATAATAGAATTTTATCCTTGAGTAAAGCAAAAAAGATTTACTTAAAAGCAGCGATATAGAATAAAAAACCAATTATTTAATAATTACAGAATATGATTTCAAATCAATGAACAACTCCCCCCTGTTCATACCAAAAAAATGATGTGTTTCAGTGAATAAAATTTTTTACAGCAAAAGAAAATGCGACCCAAATTGGGTCGCATTTACTCTATTCTCCGATATTAATAAAAACTATTCAGCTTTCACCACCGCAATACTCAATTCCGTTAATGCCTGCGGATTCGCAAAACTTGGTGCCTCTGTCATTAAACAAGCTGCGGCTGTTGTTTTCGGGAACGCAATCACATCACGGATATTTTCGGTGCCCGTTAAAAGCATGGTTAAACGGTCTAAACCAAATGCTAAACCTGCATGTGGCGGTGTACCGAATTTTAGTGCATCTAATAAGAAACCAAATTTTTCACGTTGTTCTTGTTCATTGATACCAAGAATGCGGAATACCGTTTGTTGCATTTTCGGATCGAAAATACGCACAGAACCACCACCCACTTCATAGCCATTGATCACCATATCGTAAGCATTTGCGACCGCATCAGTTGGATTCGCTTCTAATTGTTCCGGCGTAAAATCTTTTGGTGAAGTGAATGGATGGTGCATTGCTGCAAGATTACCCTCTTCATCACGTTCAAACATTGGGAAATCAATCACCCAAAGCGGTTGCCATTCGTCTAAACGAGTTAAGCCAAGATCACGACCTAATTTCAAACGTAACGCACCCATTGCATCCGTGGTGGTTTGCCATTTGTCTGCACCGAAGAATAAGATATCGCCAGTTTGAGCTTTCACACGTTCAGCTAAGGCTTTCCATACATCTTCATTTAAGAATTTCGCAATCGGGCTTTGTACGCCTTCCAGGCCTGCATTAATGTCATTTACTTTCGCCCAAGCTAAACCTTTCGCACCATAAATACCAACAAATTGCGTATATTCATCAATTTGTTTACGAGTGATTTCTGTACCATTTGGTACACGAATGACAGCCACACGGCCGTTTGGATTGTTTGCAGGCTCATTAAATACTTTAAATTCAACATCTTTAACGATATCTGCTACATCCACCAATTCGAGCGGGTTACGCAAATCCGGTTTATCCGACCCGAAACGAGTCATTGCTTCTTGCCATGTCATTTGCGGGAATTTACCTAAATCCACACCAATGATGTTTTGCCATAAACCATGTACCATGCGTTCCATAATTTCACGCACTTCTGGTGCGGTTAAGAAAGAAGTTTCCACATCGATTTGGGTAAATTCTGGTTGACGATCTGCACGTAAATCTTCATCACGAAAACATTTCACGATTTGATAATAACGATCAAAACCGGACATCATTAAAAGCTGTTTGAAAAGCTGCGGTGATTGTGGCAACGCATAGAATTTGCCTTTATGTACACGGCTTGGCACTAAATAGTCACGCGCACCTTCTGGCGTTGCTTTGGTAAGCATTGGGGTTTCGATATCAAGGAAACCATTGTCATCCATAAAACGACGCACAAAGCTGGTGATTTTTGCACGGGTTTTCAAACGTTGTGCCATTTCTGGACGACGTAAATCTAAATAACGATATTTTAAACGTTGTTCTTCTGTGTTGTTTTGGTTGAAGTCTAACGGTAAAACGTCAGAAGCATTGTAGATGCGTAATTCTTTCGCTAATACTTCTACTTCGCCTGTCGCCATATTTTTGTTGATTTGATTCTCAGGACGGGCAATAACTTCGCCTTTAATTTGAATACAAAATTCATTGCGCAAGCCTGCTGCTGCGGTTAAAGCATCCTGGAATTTAGGATCAAAACAAACCTGCACGATGCCATCACGATCACGCATATCGATAAAAATCAAGCCGCCCAAATCGCGACGACGATGAACCCAACCGCTTAATGTTACTTCTTGTCCAATATGACTGCGGTTTAAGGCACCGCAATAATGAGTACGCATCATTTTATATTCCTTGTGTTTCTTGAATTAGGGAAAATTAACGGCGCGATTATACGGAAAAAGCCTTATCTTTTAAATTGGATAAGGGAAATTAATTTGATCCTTTAAAAACTTTCACTAAAATGGCCGCATTTTTTTAAATAATATCCAACTTGATATGAAAGACACCCTATTCTCCGCGCCAATCGAAAAATTGGGCGATTTTACTTTTGATGAAAGCGTTGCCGAAGTGTTTCCGGATATGATCCAACGCTCCATTCCCGGCTATTCCAACATTATCACAGCTATCGGCATGTTGGCCGAACGCTTTGTGACTTCCGACAGCCAAGTCTATGATTTGGGCTGTTCACGTGGTGCAGCGACCCTTGCTATGCGCCGTAACATTAAACAACCTAATGTAAAAATTATCGGCGTGGATAATTCCCAACCGATGGTTGAACGTTGCCGCCAACATGTTGCCGCCTATCATAGCGACGTGCCGGTGGAAATTCTTTGTGATGATATTCGCCATATCGAAATCAACAATGCCTCAATGGTCGTGCTTAATTTCACCTTACAATTTTTACCACCGGAAGATCGCGTAGCCTTGCTCAGTAAAATCTATCAAGGTCTAAATCCGCATGGCGTATTAGTGCTATCGGAAAAATTCCGTTTTGAAGATGAAAAGGTGAATGAACTGCTCATTGATCTGCATCACCAATTTAAGCGTGCCAATGGGTACAGCGAATTAGAAGTCAGCCAAAAGCGCACCGCATTAGAAAATGTCATGCGTACCGATGCGATTGAAATGCACAAGACTCGCCTAAAAGACATCGGCTTCTCACAAGTAGAACTTTGGTTCCAATGCTTTAATTTCGGCTCCATGATTGCCGTGAAATAACGAAACATAGCAGAAATATCACTTTTAAAATAAACCCTAATAAAATCAATAATTTACATTTCATTTTAGCAAAAAATCTGAAATTTGATGGGGCGTTTATGGAGCACAAAAAAGGCGGGAAGCATTTCCCGCCTTTTTTATAACCCTTGCAAGTTCTTGTCCAGTAATCGGGCTAACAATACAATGCCGTTTTTAAAACGATATTCCGCATACTGGGCTTGCGCATAATAGGCACCTTTCCCCTCCGCAAAAAAATAATCCTGACTCGGTAAACGCATTCGCCAATATCCATATTTCACCGGCAAATAAACATCCGGTGTACAATCAGCAAAGTCACTTGGTGGCGTTCCGCTTACCGCACAAAGGCCGGCCAGATTATTAGCATCTAACTTCAGCAACAAATAAGCCTGCTGTTCCTCCTCTTTCAGCTCATCAGAAAGTAGCTCGGTACGGCTCTGCAAGTCATCTAAAATAGCATAATGCAATGTCATATAATCGCCTTGCATCAATGAACGCGGATCCACTGGTGCAATTTCCAAAATAATCGATTTGCCTGTCGCCAACACATCTTCAAACTGCTGCACTTTATAGTTAACAGCACCCAGTAAGCAAATCACGAAAGCGCCAACCAGCCCCATCGTTCTTTTGAAAACAGGCGGATATTCAAGCGAATGTTGCGATACGGTTCTATAGCGCATATGTAAATATAAGGCTACCACTGCAAAAATCGCTGCAAAGCCCACCAGCAATAACCCTTTATACAATAACGGAATAGTTAATTGATAATAAAATAAGCCTAAATACCCAATAAAGAGGAAAACTAATAAGCCAAAGAAAGCCCGACTTTCCGTCCAGTAAACCAGTAACAATAATGCGCTTAAATACAAAATTGGCGGCACGCCGATAAAGCCTAAAACAAATAAACTTAAAGCCGATGCAATCAGCAAGGTTTCCAGAGACGAACCGGCATGCCGACGATTAAACAGCATATAGGTAATCAAGGGTAAAGCGCAGGTCAACAAATATAAAACATGGACAAAATCAAACTCAAAGGTTAACCAGAATTGGCCTGTCACCACTTGCAATAGGCTATTGATATTATCTATTACCGATGCATCTGTATTCTCTGCAAGTCCTGTAAAATCGATGCCATACCAGCGAAAAAAGCGTGCATAGGCCATTGGTAATAGGCTACCTAAACCGAATATTACCATTCCCCAAGCAATCGGTTTTAAGTGTAGGAGCCAAGGCTGTTCAGCGCCTAACACATAATAAAATAGCAACACAGAAGCCACTAATAGCAATTGATTAAACCAACTATTGCCATAAAAAAAGGTAGAAAAGTACATATCGTAGGTAATCTGCCAATATGTCAGTAGCTGTATCACCAACAACGCCCGCACCAGCATATTCGGTATAATTCGATAATTAATGATAATAATCAGGGTAAAAATCAATGCGGCCATCCAAAGGGCGAGATTTAAGGAATCCTTGATGTTCTCACCAAATTGAATAAACAAATAAAAACCTAAAAAACTATTACCGATTAAGAAAAACAACCCCGCAAAAATATTTACATTGAGATTTTGCTCTCTACCGGATATCACGCCCCAAGCAATACCAAATAAAAGAATCCCCAAAATTAATGTGTTATTTTCGCCCCAATCTAAGGTAAAAAATAACCAAATTCCTCCCGTCATAACGCCCTGTAAAATAGCTAGCGACAATAAGATTGCAATTACCCAAGGAAGCTTTTTATTTTCCGGGTGTTCTTTCCTATGGGCTTTCACTAACCAACCGATCCCATATAGGGTTAGAATGAAACTTAACAGGCCAAAAAATAGTATCCCTTCAATGCCATAAATAAAAATAGAGGTAACCAGGAAATAAGGTGCAACCAAGGCAAGAATGGAAATTACTAAGTTGAATAAATCAAAGCGGTATTTCCGGTACACATAAAGAGCAATCAAGGCAGGAATAGCAAGTAACAATGCGCTCAGTAATGAACGACCAACATCATCGCTTGCATAAATATCAAAATACATGCCATTGACCATCATCAGCGCAAACAAACTCGCAAACGTCAGAGATAAAAATACCTTAGGTAAAATATGCCAATGTTGATCATGTAATTTTTCGCTGAATATCTCAGACAACACAAGTAATCCTGCATTAATCAGCACCGCACAGCCCATTGGGAGCACATGCTGTGAGACCTGGGCATAAAATAAATAAAACGCAATATTGGTAGTGGCAGCCAATAATAATGAAGACGCCACATTCGGGAATAACAATAAAAACGGCAACTGACAAAGCGACCACAAAGCAAACAATTGCCAAGCATTCGCACCGGTTTGATAAGTTTGTCCAACCAATGCAAACAGGCCGCCAAGCATAACGGATGCTACAAAAAATGCGCTATAAGTTTGCCATTTAATTGTATCTTTTGCCTGTCTGCGACTTTCCCGAAGAAAGCAATAGCCCCCCAATAAAACCGTCAAGCCAAATAAGCTTTGCAGACCATAGATTTTGCTTAAATCGGAAAAATAATCCCAATTCGCCGCGATTAACGTCACAATCCCACTGGTAACAAATCCCAGCGTCAATAATAAAAAGAGCAAAGTTAAATAGCGTTGCCAAGAAAGATTAAAAAGACCTGTTGCGCTCATTGCTTTTCCTTCTTCTATCAATAAATTAGCGCCATTCTGCCAAACTTTAAAAGAAATAGATATCCAAAAAAAATGCGGCTAAATCCTTAGATTTAGCCGCATTTTCATTTAATGCTAATTAATGCTTATTTAGCGGAATTCGGTTTATGTAATAAGGTGAAGGCAATGAAGCCGAAACCAAAGAAACAAGAAACGATCAGCGCATAGAAGCCGCCGTCCCAACCAAATAAGTCGACTAATTTACCCATCACATAACCGGCACTGGCAGAACCTAATAAGTAACCGAATAAACCGGTTAAGCCAGTTGCTGTACCTGTAGCAACACGTGGTACTAAGTCTGCAGCTTGTAAACCGATCATCATTACCGGACCGTAAATTAAGAAACCGATAGCGACAAGACAAATATTATCCACTAATGGATTGCCCGCCGGATTTTTCCAGTACACAACTATCGCAATTAATACGCCGGTAAGGAATAATAACATCGGTGGTGCACGGTGGCCTTTAAACACTTTATCGCTTAAATAACCGCTCGCTAACATACCGAAGATACCGGCATATTCATAAAGGAAATACGCCCAGCTTTGTTTATCCACGGAGAAGTGTTTGACTTCTTTTAGATAGGTCGGAGCCCAGTCGATAATGCCGTAACGAATGAAATACACAAACACGTTGGCCAACGCAATTGCCCATAAGAATTTGTTATTGATGATGTATTTCATAAAAATGTCTTTAGAGGAAAGGGTGTGTGCAGATTCCACTTTTTCCACCACTTTCTCGCCTTTCCATTCATCTACCGGCGGTAACCCTTGGGATTCCGGCGTATCACGCATCAAGTAGAACATAATGAAGGCCAACACAATCGCAATCAACGCAGGCAAATAGAACAAGGATTGCCATACCCCAAAGAGAGATAGACCGAGGATCGCTAATGGGCCGATTAAACCACCACCTAAATTATGCGATACATTCCACCAACTCCACCACACACCGCGTTCGGAAACGGAGAACCAGTTGGTCATAGTTTTAGCACCCGGTGGATATCCCATGCCTTGGAACCAGCCATTCAATGCGGCCAAGATAATCATCAATGGAATTGAAGAAAGCACGCCCGGTACCAAACCGAAAATCAAGCTAACCAGCGCAGAGCCTAACAAACCGATAGTAATAAAGTATTTCGGGTTACTGCGGTCGGAAACATTCCCCATGATGAACTTACTAAAACCGTAAGCCAGTGATAATGCTACCCCTACTGTACCTAAATCAGCTTTAGTAAAGCCATATTCGTCAATGAGGTATGGAATCGCTAAAGAAAAGTTTTTACGGATAAGATAATAGGCCGCATAACCGATAAATACGCCGGCAAATACCTGCCAACGCAATTTTTTATACTCAGCGTCGGTATGGGAACTTTCAATTCTCGGCGCCGGCGGTGAGGCTTTCAAAAATGCAAACATCTAGTGCTCTCCTGAAATGGTTAATAAATGAATTGTCATACCTTAAAAGGGTCGGACTGGCGCAAAATAACAAAAGCTTTTTTCAAAATAAATATTTTCTTGACTCTTATCGCACTAAATGAGTAGGAATTAACCAAATTTTCCGAATAACATGCTCTCCGTCAATTTTTCCTACTAACGCCCTCTCCAAAAAATACGTTTTCTCAAAAACAGCATCCAACCCATTGATTTTATTAATATTTGATTTAAAAACTGAGTTTTCGTCTTAGTCAGACTAATTCTGTGCTATAATCCGCGCCATTTTCATTCCCAGGAGGTTATTATGCGAATTTTACATACCATGTTACGGGTCGGCGATTTAGAGCGCTCCATTAAGTTTTATCAAGAAGTGTTAGGCATGCGTTTATTGCGCACTAGCGAAAATCCGGAATATCAATATTCTTTGGCATTCTTAGGCTACGATGATGAGGACAAAGCATCTGTGCTTGAACTGACTTATAACTGGGGCGTCAGTGAATACGAGCTTGGTACGGCTTACGGGCATATCGCGATCGGAGTCGATGACATTTACGCCACCTGCGAGGCGGTGCGTGCCAGTGGCGGCAAAGTCACCCGCGAAGCTGGGCCGGTTAAAGGTGGCAACACCGTCATCGCTTTTGTAGAAGATCCGGACGGCTACAAAATCGAATTTATTGAAAACAAAAGTGCCAAAGCAGCTCTAGGCAACTAAAGGAGCGCACGTGTCAGAAAGTGCCGAAATCCCTTACTATCACCAATTAAAAAATCGCTTTCGCGGTTATTTCCCGGTCATTATCGACGTGGAAACCGCCGGTTTTAATGCGCAAACCGATGCACTCTTAGAGTTGGCGGCCATCACCTTAAAAATGGATGAAAATGGTAATTTACAACCTGATCAAAAATGCCATTTTCATATCGAACCCTTTGCCGGCGCCAATATCAATCCCGATTCATTAAAATTTAACGGCATTGATATTCATAATCCGCTGCGTGGCGCAGTATCTGAACTGGATGCCATCACCGGATTATTCCAAATGGTGCGGCGGGCGCAAAAAGCGGCGGATTGTCAGCGTTCGATTATCGTGGCGCATAACGCGGCTTTTGACCAAAGCTTTGTTATGGCGGCAGCTGAGCGTACCGGTGTGAAGCGCAATCCGTTCCATCCATTTGGAATGTTCGATACGGCCAGTCTAGCGGGTTTGATGTTCGGTCAGACGGTGTTAGTGAAAGCCTGCCAAGCCGCACACATTCCCTTTGATGGCAAACAGGCACACTCTGCGCTGTACGATACTGAGCGAACCGCCGAACTATTTTGCTATATGGTCAATCATCTCAAAGCACTCGGTGGTTTTCCCCATCTAGCGGAAAATCCATCGACGCCCGAACAAGAGTAAGTTAAAGCGGGATTACTGCCCGCCTTTCTCTTTTTGCAACCAACCCTAATAAAATCAATGGATTAGATGCCATTTTTAAGAAAACGTATTTTTTCACGGGGGCGTTTTTGTAAAAGCCTCTGACAAAAGGTGCGGGATGCCTTGCAATCGTTTGCATTTTCCCGTAACTTAACCCCGTATTCCCCGCCCCTTAAGCTCTCTTGGGGCTTTTCTGTTACTTTAAGGAACAAACAATGCTAACGAATCCCGTGGTGCTTTCGATTATTATTCTATTAGTCCTAAGCCTATTACGAATTAATGTGGTGATTTCCTTAGTAATTTCGGCTTTAGCAGCCGGTTTGCTAGGTAATTTAGGTTTGAGCAAAACCATCGAAGCCTTTACCGGCGGCTTAGGTGGCGGAGCTGAAGTGGCAATGAACTACGCTATGTTAGGTGCTTTTGCGGTGGCGATTTCCAAATCGGGAATTACCGATTTGATCGCTTATAAAATCATTACCAAAATGAATAAAACCCCAAGCGGCCACAATTTAGCTATCTTTAAATATGTGATGCTCGGTGTGTTGGTGTTATTCGCCATTTCCTCACAAAACCTAATTCCGGTACACATCGCCTTTATACCAATCGTCATTCCTCCACTTTTGGCGATTTTTAATCGTCTTAAAATCGACCGTCGCGCAGTTGCCTGTGTGCTAACCTTTGGTTTGACGGCAACTTATATGCTTTTACCGGTGGGTTTCGGGAAAATCTTTATCGAAAGTATTTTGGTGAAAAATATTAATCAGGTGGGTGCCTCTTTAGGTATCTCGACCAACGTTGCACAGGTTTCTCTGGCAATGGCATTACCGGTAACCGGGATGATTTTAGGCCTATTAACGGCAGTATTTTTCACCTATCGCAAACCACGCGAATATGCAGTAACACAAGCAGAACCAACGGCTGATGAAATTAAGCAGCATATTGCCAATATTCAGCCACGCCAAATCTATGCCAGCTTATTTGCTATTGTGGCGACCTTCGCGACTCAATTGGTGACCAGTTCAACCATTATCGGTGGTTTAGTCGGTTTATTTATTTTCGCGATTGCCGGTGTATTCCATTTGAAAGAAAGTAACGATATTTTTCAACAAGGTTTACGCTTAATGGCGATGATCGGCTTTGTAATGATTGCTGCATCAGGTTTTGCCAATGTCATTAATACGACTACAGGTGTAACCGAATTGGTTGACTCCCTTTCCAATGGTGTGGTGCAAAGCCGTGGCGTAGCTGCATTCTTAATGTTGCTAGTCGGTTTATTGATTACCATGGGTATCGGCTCTTCCTTCTCTACCGTGCCGATTATTACCTCAATTTATATCCCACTTTGCTTATCCTTTGGTTTTTCACCGCTTGCGACTATTTCCATCGTGGGGGTTGCTGCGGCCTTAGGTGATGCGGGTTCACCGGCTTCCGACTCCACTCTTGGGCCGACATCGGGCTTGAACGTGGACGGTAAACACGACCATATTTGGGACTCCGTTGTACCAACCTTTATTCACTACAACATCCCGTTGTTGCTTTTTGGTTGGATTGCCGCCATGACGCTTTAATCATATAATCCCCGCGCGTAACCGCGGGGATTTTTTTATGCAGCAACAACAGCTTATTCAACGCTTGGAAGAAAAATTACAGGCGCTTTTTCAAACCTTTCCAACCGATAGCAAAATGCCAATTTTTGTGCGTTTTGATCGGAGTTTATTCAGCGAAGATTTTCAGGACTTGGCTTTCTATCGTCAGGAAATCGAACAAACCTTTGCCTATTTAAAATCCCTTGATACCTTGTCTGCAGAACAATTCGCCTTTATTACCACCCGTTTAAGCGCACAATGTGCCGCGTTAAGTGATGCCTTACGTCCTAAAAGCAAACCTACCGCACCGTTAAATCCGATTAATAGCAAGCCTGTCGAGTCAAGCAAAGCAGCTGATCCGGTACATAAGCTACCACCGCGCGAACGCTTGGAAAAATATTATGAGGCTTTACGCCAGCTGAATGAGAAAATTGATGAATGCCGTGATGCGGCACAATTTGCCAATGATGAAGCTATCCGTGAATTGGCATTAAAGCGTAAGGCTCAATACAAGCTGCGCCGCACCAAATGTCTTGATGCAATTGAATTATTAGAAGCCTATTTAGCATTTAAAGAAGAAAAAACAGAAAAGGAAATACTATAATAAATAAAGCGGAAAGCCCGAAAGGCCTTCCGCTTTTAATATACCAACTTGTTGGCTTGAGTCGGGTTACTGATTACATCGCCTAAGCAAGCATCAATTTAAATAAGAGATAGAAACTATGCTTTCTAATCGTCCATATAGCCTAAGCTTCTCAACGCCCGTTCATCATCTGCCCAACCGGATTTCACTTTAACCCAGAGTTCAAGGTGAACCTTGTTATCGAAAAGGCGTTCCATATCGGCTCGCGCTTCGGTACCAATGGTTTTGATCTTTTGACCATGGTGGCCGATGACCATTTTCTTTTGCCCTTCACGTTCCACTAAAATCAAGCCATTGATCTCATAGGTACCACGTTCATTTACTTTAAACTGCTCAATCTCCACAGTAACGGAATAAGGCAATTCATCACCAGTAAAACGCATGAGTTTTTCACGAATAATTTCCGAAGCCATAAAACGCTGTGAGCGGTCAGTGACATAATCCTCAGGAAAATGATGCACACCGACACGCAAGGATTGGCGCACAATTTTCTCAATTTCATCCACGTTAGTGCCCTTTTCAGCAGACATGGGAATCACATGGGCAAAATCATATTTCGCGGTTAACTCGGTAATAAACGGCAGGAGCTCGTCTTTGTTTTTAATATTGTCCACTTTATTGATAGCCAACAACACCGGGGTTTTGGCATTACGTAATTTGTTCAAGACCATTTCATCGTCAGCAGTCCAATGGGTACCATCTACCACGAAAATAATCAGATCCACATCACCGATAGCGGAACTGGCCGCACGATTCATTAAGCGGTTAATCGCACGTTTTTCTTCGATATGCAACCCTGGAGTATCCACATAGATCTCCTGATATGCTCCTTCCGTTTTAATACCAACAATGCGGTGACGGGTGGTTTGTGCTTTACGTGAAGTAATTGAAATTTTTTGCCCTAAAATCTTATTAAGCAAAGTGGATTTGCCCACGTTAGGCCGTCCAACAATGGCGATAAAGCCGCAATAGGTTTCGTTTGCTGTCATTAGTTTATCTCCAGTAGCTTAAGGATTTGTTCGGCAGCAGCCTGTTCGGCTTTACGCCGGCTGCTCCCCTTCGCGACGAAGCTGTCATTATCTGCCAATTTAGTCGGTTTAGCCCCTTTATTATCTTCGTTTACCGTACAACGCACGGTAAATTCCTGACAATGGGCCTCCCCTTGAATATCAATGACTTCATAGGTCGGTAATGGAAAACGTTTGGCCTGCAAATATTCCTGCAGACGCGTTTTTGGATCTTTTTGATTATCGCCCGGCTTGATTTCCGCCAACATCTTTTGATACCAAGTCCGCACAACATTTGCTGCGGCTTCAAAATTACTATCCAAGGACATGGCTCCGATAATCGCTTCAACGCAGTCGGCAAGAATCGATTCCCGACGGAATCCACCGCTTTTTAATTCACCGGAACCAAGCTTCATATAGTCGCCTAACGTAAAATCCCGCGCCAAAATGGCTAAGGTAGGCTCGCGTACCAAAGTGGCACGCATGCGGCTTAATTCCCCCTCATTACAACGAGGAAAGCGTTGATATAAGGCTTCGGCAATCACATAATTCAGAATAGAATCACCTAAAAATTCCAAACGCTCATTGTGATGATGGGCGGCACTACGGTGCGTCAGCGCCAATTTTAAAAGGTCCTGAGTAGCGAAGTGATAACCGATTTTTCGTTCTAATCTATCTAATGCACTCATGACTAATTAATTCTTTTGAAGAAACGCTCGAAACGGAATCCTGTTGGCCATTCATTCGCTTGTTTATCCAAACTCATCCAAATATAGGTCGCTTTACCAACGATATTGCGTTCCGGTACAAAACCCCAAAAACGGCTATCATCGCTGTGATCGCGGTTATCTCCCATGACAAAATATTGACCTTCCGGTACAACCCACTCACCAGCCGGTAAATCATCTTGTGGATAAAATTCCATACCGGAATAACGACGATAAGGATCTAACAAAATGGCATGGGTCACATCGCCAACCTCAATAAATTCCAAGTCATTTGGAAAGTCCGGATTCGCTGGTTGTGGTTGATATTCAAAACTATGGGTTTGGCAAGCGACTTCACAAGGTTTACCGTCTTTACCGTAGGTAATAGTGAGATGTTTGCTATCGATATCAAAACTAATACGATCGCCACCAATACCGACAATTCGTTTAATATAATCAACCCCGGACATGTTATGTTTCTCGGTTAAAGCTAGGTTATCTGCATAGGCGGCGCGACCTGAACCTAATGCGGTACGCAACAATGCCTGCTGCGGAGCTTTAAACACAATCACATCACCACGTTGCGGTTTATTTCCTTCAATTAAGGTATTTTGCAAAATCGGATCTTTAACCCCGTAGGCATATTTATTCACGACTAAAAAGTCACCAACTCGCAACGTAGATTCCATGGAACCGGAAGGAATTTGGAATGGCTCAAATAAAAAAGAGCGCACCAAAAACACCAATGCTAATACAGGAAATAATGATGAAAGAAATTCACTACCTTCGGAAATTGGGGCTACCGCTAATTTTTCCTCATCACTCAAACTTTTTCCTGAACGTTGTTCGGCACGGGCGATTTGACGACGGCGATGCGGTGCATCAACAAAGCGTTGATAACACCAAAATACACCACAAATAACAGTAAGTACTAATAACAGAATACTAAAGGTGTTTGGCAGCTGATAGGAGTCTAAAACCTTCCAGGCAATAAATCCGACGATCAGCAACAACACAAAAAATACATTTGACTTCATTACTTATCCTTCCCCACATGCAAAATAGCTAAAAATGCTTCCTGTGGTACTTCTACGTTACCTAGGGACTTCATCCGTTTTTTACCCTCTTTCTGTTTCTGTAAGAGTTTTTTCTTACGGCTAACGTCACCGCCATAACATTTCGCCAATACGTTTTTACGCAATTGTTTAACGGTTGAACGGGCAATTATATGATTACCAATCGCAGCTTGAATTGCGATATCGAATTGTTGACGTGGAATGAGTTCACGCATTTTTTCAACCAATTCACGACCGCGATAAGGCGCATTATCCTTATGGACAATTAACGCTAAAGCATCTACACGATCGCCATTAATCATAATATCTACGCGTACCATATCGGCTGCTTGGAAGCGCTTGAAACCATAATCCAAGGAAGCGTAACCACGTGAGGTAGATTTTAAACGGTCGAAGAAATCCAATACCACCTCGCCCATTGGAATTTCATAGGTTAATGCGATTTGGTTACCGTGATACACCATATTGGTTTGCACCCCACGTTTTTCTACACAAAGGGTTATCACATTGCCCAAAAATTCCTGTGGCACTAACATATTACATTCAGCAATCGGCTCGCGAATTTCCGAAATATTATTCAATGGTGGCAATTTTGCCGGGCTATCCACATAAATCACTTCACCATTGGTCATTTCCACTTCGTAAATTACTGTCGGCGCAGTGGTAATCAAATCAAGATCATATTCACGTTCCAAACGCTCTTGAATGATCTCCATATGCAAAAGACCTAAGAAACCGCAACGGAAACCAAAGCCTAGAGCTGTAGAGTTTTCTGGTTCATAGAACAAGGAAGCATCATTAAGACTTAATTTACCCAAGGCATCACGGAAAGCCTCATAATCATCGGAGCTTACCGGGAAGAGTCCTGCATACACCTGTGGTTTTACTTTTTTAAAGCCCGGTAACACGTGGCTTGCCGGATTATGTTGATGAGTTAAGGTATCGCCTACTGGTGCGCCTAAAATATCTTTAATCGCACACACAACCCAACCAACTTCGCCGGTATTTAACACCGTTGTGTCCTCTTGTTTCGGGGTGAAAATGCCTAAACGATCCACGTTGTAAGCCTGTCCTGTGGACATCACTTTGATCTTATCGCCCTTACGCAATACACCATTCTTAATTCGAACCAAAGACACTACACCTAAGTAGTTGTCAAACCAAGAGTCAATAATGAGAGCTTGCAATGGCGCATTAGGATCACCTTCCGGCGCCGGAATTTTCGCCACAATTTCTTCTAGTACATCCTCGATACCAACACCTGTTTTCGCCGAGCAGCGCACTGCATCCATGGCATCGATTCCCACAATATCTTCAATTTCTTCAGCAACTCGTTCCGGATCGGCTGCGGGTAAGTCGATTTTGTTTAAAATCGGCACCACTTCCAAATTCATTTCAATAGCTGTATAGCAGTTTGCCAGGGTCTGCGCTTCCACGCCCTGTCCGGCATCCACCACTAACAATGCACCCTCACAAGCAGCAAGCGAACGGGACACTTCATAGGAAAAGTCCACATGTCCTGGTGTATCGATAAAGTTTAATTGATAGGTTTCGCCATCTTTAGCTTGATAATTTAAGGTTACACTTTGGGCCTTAATGGTAATTCCACGTTCACGCTCAAGTTCCATAGAATCTAAAACCTGAGCCTCCATTTCTCGATCAGAAAGGCCTCCACAGGTTTGAATCAAACGGTCGGAAAGCGTGGATTTACCATGGTCAATATGGGCAATAATAGAAAAGTTGCGAATATTCTTCATAAACAGATTGGTTTTCTCGAAATCATAAAATTTAACTGGCGGATTCTACCCGAAAAGCGCGTAAATCGCTAGAACGAAAGGGAAAGAGGGGCGATTTTTTATTTAATCACATGATAGAATGCCGAACCTTAATTCCCCATTTTTCTCCGTATAACGAACGTCTATTATGAAAAATTTTATTGCACTAATACTCATTCTGTTTACTTGTGTTAGCTGCTCGAAAACGTCATCGTTACAAGTCCAGGAGACATCTCGACAAGGAAGATTTTTACTGATATTACCAGGCGAAAATCCGGTTTATTTAGATAGATCAAGTATTCGCATCAATCCAAATAATGCGAATGAATTGGTCTATTACACAATAACCAATATAAATTCGTCTGATCCCGATACGAAAGGTACATCAATGAAAAATTTGATGTCGTTAAATTGTGCCCAAAAAATATCCGTACTTAATGTAGACGAGCGACTTGAAATATATACCCAATTTTTTGCCAAGGGAGAAAAATTGCTAGATATCCCGGAAAAAGCGACGCGTACAGATATGAAAGATGAGATTTCCCCTTTATCCCTTATGTCGGCCGCTGTTTGTCAAGATGCGGGGAAAGCATTTGGGAATAACCCAAATGCCCTTAACGAAATGCATGAAAGATTAGCAAAACAGAAAAATAAAATTAAGTAAACATAGCCTCTTATCGTTAAGAGGCTAACCGCTTTATTTCACTTTAAAGTGTTCTTTAAGCGCTTCTAAAAAGCCATTGAACTGATGGTCGGCTTTATCCTTCCGTACACATTGCCCTTCATACTTTTTGTCTGCAAATTGAACAACCGTAAACTTATCTTTTGAATATTTAGTGACTTGTACCTCAATACTATCTTCTTGGCCAATACCAGCAGAATAAACACTAAAAGCTTTTGCCTCAATATCCTTAAAGCTCTTCGTACGTTGCAATTTTGCAAAAGTATCAGAATAAATTAAACGTTGTGCGCTTTGCTTTTTCAATTTATAAGTCAAATGGTTATTATCAAAAATCCAAGTACCATGACTAATGGTCAGATATTTTAATGGCGAGCGAAAATAGTCTTTAATTGAAGAATCAGCGTATCGATTTAAACTATGATCAAAAATAAAGTTCTCATCTTTTACCGTACCATCCGCCCGCAAATAGAGTAAATCAACGGTTCCCACTCCGATGTTTTCATACTTCATTGTGCAGGACCATTCTCCCACAAAATCTTGCTTTGACAAATTTGACGGAACTGATGAACAGGCCGCCAACGCAAGAATTACAGTGCTTAAAATTAATTTTTTCATAAATCCCCCTTGTTATTAAGAGGAGTTATTCTACACAAAATAACAAGGACACAGTCAAATTTTAGATAAAACAAAACCCCGAATGACTTCGGGGTTTTTATTCTTTTATGCGGACTGAAATTATAGGCTTTCAGTGAAAGTACGAGTAATAACGTCGCGTTGTTGTTCTGGAGTTAAAGAGTTAAAACGTACTGCGTAACCAGAAACACGGATAGTTAATTGTGGATATTTATCCGGATTGTTTACCGCGTCTTCTAAAGTTTCACGACGTAACACATTTACGTTTAAGTGTTGACCACCTTCAACTTTAACGGTTGGCGCAACGTCAACCGGTAATTCGCGATATTCGATTTGACCTAGTTCGCTTACTGCAACAACTTGGTCTTCTGCGAAATCGCCTTTAGCAACTAAGCAACGCGCTTCGTTAGTTTCGCTGTCAAGTAACCAGAAAGAATTGAGCAAATTGTCATTTGCCGCTTGAGTAATTTGAATACCTTTAATCATAAAGTGCCTCCTCTAGATGGGCGAGTGTAAAATAACCAAAAACTGAGCGAATTTTATCAAAGAATTTTAAAACTTCAAATTATTTTGACCAAAAACAATTTCTTTTTTCCTACATTTTTTGTAGATTTGATCTAAATTAAGGTTTAAACCACAAATCCCTCTAAACACAAGAAGATAATTAACATTTACTTAACATTTTCCAAGCAAAATCCCTTCGTTTATAATGCCCAAAACTTATCTTGAGGAGTTCCCATGAAAACTTGGCATGATGTGCTTGGCACAGAAAAACAGCAACCCTATTTTCAACATATTCTGCAACAGGTCGCCGCTGCGCGGGCGCAAGGTAAAACGATTTACCCACCTCATGCTGATGTGTTTAATGCCTTCAGTTTTACTCCCCTAGAAAATGTCAAAGTGGTTATTCTCGGTCAAGATCCCTACCATGGCCCCAATCAGGCCCATGGTTTGGCCTTTTCGGTACAACCGGGAGTTGCTATCCCTCCTTCCTTATTAAACATGTATAAAGAACTGCAACAGGACATTCCGGGCTTCCAGATGCCGGCTAACGGTGATTTGCGTTACTGGGCCGAACAGGGCGTACTCCTACTAAATACGGTGCTTACCGTGGAACGAGGGCTCGCCCATTCCCATGCTAAATTCGGTTGGGAAACCTTCACTGATCGAGTCATTGCCGCATTAAACGAACATAAGGAAAATTTAGTCTTTCTACTCTGGGGGAGCCACGCCCAGAAAAAAGGACAATTTATTGATCGAAACCGCCACTACGTGCTCTGTGCGCCCCATCCTTCACCGTTATCTGCACACCGTGGTTTTTTCGGTTGTCATCATTTTTCTAAAACCAATCAATACTTACTCGCACATGGGCAAACACCAATTGATTGGCAAATTTAGATTTTTAAGAAAACAGCAATAAAATCAATAGCTTACATGCCATTTTGGCAAAAACTTTTATTTTCAAGGGGGCGTTCGTATAACGCCTATTTTATTTTGTTGTGTGTTAAAGTCCGTTTCTGATAAATTTCGTCAAAATTATTCATTATCTCCCCTGGTTCCATATGAAAAAATCACTCATATTTGCTGCCCTTTGTGTGCCCTTTGCCACTCAAGCCAACGATAGCGTAGGCACTGTTTCCACCGGTGGTGTGGAATATATAAAAAATGAGCATATTGCCATGCAAAAAGAAAACCTGTTTATCAGCCAAAAGCAAATTAAGGTTGAATATGAGTATCGCAATCTGACCGACCAAGACATTACCGAAACCGTGCTATTTCCCTTGCCGGAGGTCATGCTGGGCGATTATGGTGATTTTGCCGACACCCAAAGTTTAATCAATTCCTTTAAAATTTATGCTGATGGTAAAGAAATTAAACCGCAAACCCATGTGCGGGCATTTTTTTACGAAACTCAACATGCCGATAATGGAGAAAAAAAAGAGCTGATTTCCCATGATGTGACTGATATTCTCCGCGCCTGCGGTCTCACCGAACAAGAATTGATGGAACCTTGGTTACGCAAATCGACTGTGGCAGATAAAAAAATCCTGCAATGTCAGGATCCGCGTCTTGCTAAATTTAATTATAAAGATAGTGATGGCGACGATAATGTTATTTGGGGTGGACAAATTATTTATAGCTGGCCACAAACCTTTAAAGCTAACGCTATTACCACCATTCACCACGAATATGCGCCCTTAGTTGGCGGTGGCATGTGGCTCTCCGGCTTAATCAATTTTACAGATTTTGCCGATAAATTTTGTACCGATGCCGCATTTAAACGCGCGGTTAAAGCCAAAGAATCTCAAGGCATCTATTACCGAGAGCTCGGTTACATTCTCAAAACCGGCGCCAACTGGGCAAAACCCATTGCCGATTTCACGCTCACCATTGAGAAACCCAAAAATCAGCTTGTTTCTTTTTGCTGGAAAGGTCAGGGTGAAGTGAAAAAAGTACTGCAAAATGACAAAGTCGTGCAATTCCAAGTGAAAGAAAAAGACTTTCTACCAAAGCATAATTTAGATGTCATCTATGGTATCGATCCTAAATATTTTGACTAATCTAAATTAACTGCTCGCATACGACACGACCGCTCTTTAGCGGTCGTTGTCTTTTTATCGTCCACATTGGTCGTTGGCAGCTCCAAATGAGCTAAACGAGTGCCACAAAAGTCTTTTTTTAAGACCATCAATAAAATCAATAACTTAGCTTGTGTTTTTAGAAAAACTTTGATTTTTATTGGGGCGTTGGGAGATATTATCGAGACAGAATAAAAATAATACATGGCTTTTCCTAAAGTTTTGTGCTACTTCGTGCTATCCTTAGCGCATTTTTTACAACGAAGTATTGATTATGCAAGAAAATTATTTAAGTCGGCAACGCTTCGCCGACCTGCCGTTGCACCCCATTGTGCAACAGGCATTACAAGCCAAAGGATTCGAATTCTGTACACCGATTCAAGCACTTTCCCTACCTTTTAGTTTACAGGGCAAAGATGTAGCTGGTCAGGCGCAAACCGGTACCGGCAAAACCATGGCATTTTTGACCGCAACATTCCATCACCTATTAACCCATCCACAAAACGCTCAAGGCCAACCGCGCGCTTTAATCTTGGCTCCAACCCGTGAATTAGCGGTGCAAATCGCCCATGATGCGGAAACATTGGAGAAGATCAGCGGACTGAAAACCGCCTTAGCCTACGGCGGTGATGGTTATGATAAACAACTGAAGGCAATCGAAGCCGGCGTGGATATTTTAATCGGTACCACCGGGCGGGTTATCGATTATGTGAAACAAGGTGTTATTCGTTTAGAACAGATTCAAGTGGTGGTGCTCGATGAAGCTGATCGCATGTTCGATTTGGGCTTTATTCGTGATATTCGCTATCTGCTACGCAAATGTCCGCCCCCTCAAGCACGCCTTACCATGCTCTTTTCTGCCACCCTGTCCTATAAGGTGCGCGAACTGGCCTTTGAAGATATGAATGAGCCGGAATATATCGAAATCGAACCGGAGCAAAAAACCGGTCATCGCATTAAGGAAGAGCTGTTCTATCCATCCAATCAAGACAAAATCCCATTATTACTCACCTTAATGGAAGAAGAATGGCCGGAACGCTGCATTGTGTTTGCCAATACCAAACATAAATGTGAAGACATTTGGGGCTATTTGGCCGCTGATGGACATCGTGTGGGCTTGTTAACCGGGGATGTGGCTCAGAAAAAACGGCTATCACTGCTGAAACAATTTACCGATGGTGAATTAGATATTTTAGTTGCCACCGATGTGGCTGCGCGCGGTTTGCATATCCCCGATGTGACTCACGTGTTTAACTTTGATTTACCCGATGATCGGGAAGACTATGTGCATCGTATCGGGCGCACCGGACGGGCAGGTGAAAGCGGCGTTTCAATTAGTTTTGCCTGCGAGCAATATGCGATGAATTTACCAGCTATCGAAGAGTATATCGGTCATTCCATTCCGGTCAGTCAATATGATCCGGCATCGCTGATTAGTGATATTCCCAAACCCTACCGTCTGAAACGGGCTGTACCAAACAACCGTAATAACGGCGTCAATAATCATCGTCCTTATCGTAAACATTAAGACGTTAAACAAAGAAAAAAGGCTTAGGGAAAACCCTAAGCCTTTTTGTTTAAACGAATAATTATTCGCCCAAACGCTCTTTAATACGAGCAGATTTACCTGAACGTTCACGTAAGTAGTAAAGTTTAGCTTTACGTACTGCACCTTTACGTTTAACAGCGATTGAATCTACAACCGGTGAGTGAGTTTGGAATACACGCTCAACACCTACGCCGTTAGACACTTTACGTAAAGTGAATGCTGAGTGCAAGCCACGGTTACGAATTGCAATAACCACGCCTTCGAATGCTTGCAAACGACGTTTGCTACCTTCAACTACCCATACTTTAACTTCTAAAGTATCACCTGGACGGAAGCTAGGTACATTTTGTTTTAATTGTTCTTGTTCAAGTTGTTTAATGATGTTAGACATTGTTTGATCCTTTTGATCTAATGATCCTAGATTTAACTGATTTTAGCGTTATATTCGGCTTGCGCCTGTTTTAACAGCTTACGTTGTTCGTCAGTCAGAGCTAGGCCTTCTAAGAGCTCAGGGCGTCGGAGCCACGTTCTCTGTAGCGATTGTTTTAATCGCCATTTCCGAATTTCTTCGTGATGTCCCGACATCAGCACGGGTGGTACAGTTAATCCTTCTAACACTTCCGGTCTGGTGTAATGCGGACAATCTAATAAACCATCAGCAAAAGAATCTTCTTCTGCAGAGGCTTGCTTGCCTAATACACCGGGAATAAAACGCGCAACAGCATCAATTAATGTCATTGCCGGCAACTCCCCACCGGTCAGAACGTAATCGCCAATTGACCATTCTTCATCGATTTCAGTTTGAATCAATCGCTCATCAATACCTTCGTAACGCCCGCATACTAAAATCAATTTCTGATTTTGCGCAAGCTCAGTCACGCCGCCTTGATCGAGTTTACGTCCCTGTGGCGAAAGGTAAATTACCTTTGCGCCTTCTCCTGCCGCAGCTTTCGCTGCATGAATAGCATCCCGTAAAGGTTGCACCATCATTAACATTCCCGGGCCACCACCATAAGGGCGGTCATCTACGGTTTTATGCTTATCGAATGTAAAATCTCTTGGATTCCAACATTCGACCTGCAGAAGATGTTGTTTTACGGCTCTACCTGTAACCCCAAATTCCGTAATCGCTTTAAACATTTCGGGAAATAATGAAATAATCCCTATCCACATAAAAAGCCTACTACATTACGTTTGTGCATACTTGAGATTAGAAACCAGCGTCCCAATCCACTTCAATAGTTTTCGTGGTGAGATCGACTCTTTTAACTACTTGTTCATACAAAAACGGAATTAACCGTTCTTGTTTTCCAAAAGCATCTTTGGTATTGGCTTTAACCACTAGCACATCATTAGAACCGGTTTCCATCATTTCCGTTACCGTTCCCATCGTATAACCTTGTAGGTTTATGACTGTACAACCAATAAGGTCATGCCAGTAATAATCCCCCTCTTCCAGTTCTGGGAAAACGGATAAATCCACACCAATTTCAACATTTGCCAAAACCTGTGCAGCTTCACGATCATCAACGCCTTTTAATTTAACAATGATTTCGTGATTATGATGACGCCAATTTTCTAATTCGGCAGGTTGCCATTCACCTTTAATTTTTAAGAACCAAGGTTGATACTCAAAAATACTTTCGGCTTGTTCTGTTGATGAATAAATACGTAACCACCCACGGATACCATAGGTTGAGCCTAATTTGCCCACAACTTCAATACGTTGTTGTTCCATATTCTTCACCTATCTTAGTTTAAGAACTAAATCAAAAAGCGATTAAGCCGCTTTTTGTGCTTCTTTTACCAAAGCAGATACGCGATCAGAAAGAGATGCGCCTTGAGCAACCCAGTGGTTAACGCGCTCTAAGTCGATGCGAAGACGTTCTGCGTTACCTTGTGCGATTGGGTTGAAGAAACCTACACGCTCAATGAAACGACCGTCACGCGGTGAACGGCTGTCAGCTACTACGATTTGATAAAATGGGCGTTTTTTAGCTCCGCCACGAGATAAACGAATGGTTACCATAACCTTCCTCTAAATGTTTAATTACTAAAAGAATATTCCCAAGCTCGAAAGCCGCCAGGAATATAGCTTACTTTTTTCTCTGTATATATAGACAAAAAGCCCGCAAATTTTACAGGTTTTATGCAAAAAAGCAAGCTAATGTATAGAATTTTAACAACAGTCGCCGAAAACTGACTTTTAAAAATAATACTAATAAAATCAATAACTTACACCTCATTTTCAGCAAAACTTATTTTTTCAAAGGGGCGTTTTAGTTAATGAAAAAGACATAAAGAAACGGCTGCCTAAGGGCAGCCGTGTGATTAAAAGCATTAGCGGATTAGTAAACCCCTTGTGCCAACATGGCATCTGCTACTTTAACGAAACCGGCAACATTCGCACCAACCACATAGTTGATATTCGCTTGACCTTCCACTGAACCGTATTTTTTACAGTTGGCATGAATATCCAACATAATGCGGTGAAGTTGTTTATCCACTTCTTCAGATGTCCAGTATAAGCGTTGTGAGCTCTGCGCCATTTCTAAACCAGAAGTTGCAACCCCGCCGGCATTGGCTGCTTTACCTGGACCAAATAATACACCGGCGTTTAAGAATGCCTCAGTAGCTTCAATGGTTGTTGGCATATTGGCACCTTCTGCGACAAGTTGTACACCATTCGCAATAAGCGCTTGGGCATCGGCAATTTCTAATTCATTTTGTGTTGCGCAAGGAAGAGCGATATCTGCTTTCACTTCCCAAGGACGTTTGCCGGCAAAATATTGCAAACCAAATTGTTCAGCGAATTCTTTTACTCGGCCACGTTTTACGTTTTTCAGTTCCATTAACGCCGCTAATTTTTCGCTATCAAAACCCTCCGGTAAATACACATAACCGGCAGAGTCAGAACAAGAAACAACTTTTGCACCAAGCGCCATGACTTTTTCAATTGCATATTGAGCAACGTTACCGGAACCAGAAACCAAGACAGTTTTACCTTGGAAGCTATCGCCTTTTTCTGCCAACATCGCTTGTGCAAAGTAAACCAAACCATAACCAGTCGCTTCCGGACGAATTAAACTACCACCGAAGGATAAACCACGGCCGGTAAATACGCAGGCTGCTTGATTTGATAATTTTTTCATATAGCCTGCAAGGTAGCCCACTTCACGGCCACCAACCCCAATATCACCTGCTGGAACATCTGTATCTGGGCCAATATGACGATAAAGTTCCGCCATTAAGGCTTGACAGAAACGCATCACTTCAGCATCGGATTTACCTTTAGGATCGAAATCCGAACCACCTTTACCACCGCCCATTGGCAAAGTGGTTAAGGCATTTTTGAAAATTTGCTCAAACCCTAAGAATTTTAAAATAGATAAATTCACTGATGGGTGGAAACGCATCCCTCCTTTGTATGGGCCAATCGCGCTATTGTATTGCACACGGAAAGCACGGTTGACTTGTACTTGCCCTTGGTCATCAGTCCATGCTACACGGAATTGAATCGCACGCTCAGGTTCAACTAAACGCTCTAATAAGGCTTCAGAACGGTATTTAGGATTTGCTTCCAAGAAAGGCCAGATTGAAGTAAACACTTCGCGTACGGCTTGTAAAAATTCAGGTTGGTTACCATCACGTTGAGCGACTTTGGCAAGAAATGCATCTAATGAAGTTACAGTTGACATAGGGTTTTTCCTCTACTACTAATTGATGATGTGTGTTTGTTTTTATCACCGTCTTGTTGCGGCGTGGTCACAATATAGCAATAGGAAAATCAACAATGCAAACATTTTCTTATTAAAAAATTAAAGAAAAATAAAAAAGCAGGAAAATATTCATTATTTACCTGCTTTAATTAGATTAAATTTAAATTATGCGGTTTTTATCACAAATTTCTAATAAAACTCTACTTATTTTTGCCTTCCAAATACAGCCATTCGGCAACCTGTTTGGCAAAATAAGTCAAAATTCCATCTGCACCAGCCCGTTTAAAGCAAAGCAAAGATTCCATAATGCACTCTTTTTCTTTTAACCAACCATTTTGAATGGCTGCCATATGCATCGCATACTCTCCGGAAACCTGATAAGCAAAAGTTGGTACGCCGAAATAATCCTTCACACGATACACCATATCTAAATATGGCATGCCCGGTTTAACCATCACCATATCAGCCCCCTCTTGCAAATCAAGGGCGACTTCTTGTAAACCTTCATTACCATTTGCCGGATCCAATTGGTAGGTTTTCTTATCCCCACCTTTTAAATTTCCTGCAGAACCGACTGCATCACGGAATGGGCCATAGTAATTAGAGGCATACTTGGCAGAATACGCCATAATTTGCGTATTGATATGGCCATGTTCTTCCAATGCCTGACGAATACGCCCAATACGGCCATCCATCATATCGCTTGGAGCCACGATATCAGCCCCTGCTTCAGCATGAGAAAGCGCCTGTTTAATCAAAATGTCGCTGGTGATGTCATTTAAAACATAACCTTCTTCATCAATAATGCCGTCTTGCCCATGAATGGTATAAGGGTCAAGCGCCACATCGGTTAATACGCCTAATTCCGGATAAGCACTCTTTAATGCTTTTACCGCACGTTGAACTAAACCATTTGGATTAAAGGCTTCATCTGCCATTAAGGATTTTTTATCCTGTTCAATCACCGGGAATAACGCAATAACCGGCACACCGTATTTCACTAAAAGTCCAGCTTCAATTAATAATTGGTCGAGGGTTAAACGTTCTATTTTCGGCATTGAAGGCACCGGTTCACGATGATTTTCCCCTTCAATAATAAATACCGGATAAATTAAATCATTCGCTGTTAAGGTATTTTCTGCCACTAAACGGCGGCTAAAATCATGTTTACGTAAGCGACGAAGACGACGGCTTGGAAAACCGCCTAAAATTTGTTGAGTCATAATAATATTCCTGTTTTTTATGATGTTAAAAGGGCGTATCACCTACGCCCATTTTCTTAATCTTTGTGATTCAAATCAGCCTGATTATCTACCGCACTTTCTTCATCCGTTGTCTCTTCTTCATCATCTTTCGGTTGATAGAAACGCGCGACTAACAAGCCTAATTCAAATAAAAGGCACATTGGTACGGCAAGTAACGTTTGTGAGAAAACATCGGGTGGCGTTAAGATCATACCGACAAAAAACGCACCGACAACAATATAAGGACGTTTTGAAGCCAATGCTTTCGTCGTGGTTACACCTGTCCAACAAAGCAAAATAATAGCAACCGGTACTTCAAAACACACACCAAATGCCAAGAATAACGCTAAAGCAAAATCAAGGTAACTACTGATATCTGTGGCGATAGCCACCCCTTCCGGTGCGGTTTGGGTAAAGAAACTAAACACGAACGGAAATACAATATAGTAAGCAAATGCCACACCGCAATAGAATAAAATCGTACTAGAAAATAGTAACGGATAAATCAGACGTTTTTCGTGTTGATAAAGGGCCGGTGCAACAAACGCCCAAATTTGATAAAGCAAATAAGGCACGGAAATAAACACCGCAACAATCGCCGTTAACTTAATCGGGGTAAAAAACGGGGTTTGAATATTGGTCGCGATCATAGTCGCGCCTTTAGGCATCACTGCTGTGAGCGGTGCCGCAACGAAATGATAAATATCATTGGAAAAATAAACCAACGCGACAAAAACCACTAAAACGCAAATTACACAACGTAATAAGCGATTTCTGAGTTCTACAAGATGGGTAATTAGCGGTTGGGAATCGTCCACTGTGCTCATAACATTCTCTACGACTTAGCTTTGGAAGTGGAAGCTGGAGATACACTCGATGTCATATCAACCTCATCAGGCGGATAATAATCAGTCAAACGCTCGGTTAATTCTGCCTGCTCATGTTCACTAAGCGTGCTTAAATCAGTAACGGATGATTGCTTTGAAGTGCTTGAAGTCTCTTCAGATGCTTGCTCGGATGCTTGTGGGCTAGCAATCTGTAACTGCTCGGCCGCGGTTGTATGATTTTCCTCCGCCGCACTTTTGATTTCTTTAATTTGCTGTTCCACCGTGGTACCGGCTTCTGCCGCCTTTTGCTCTAATTCGGCACGCATTTTATGTGCTTGAGCTTTAAGCTCTTCAACAGTCTTGCCTAACTCGGGCGACAATTGCTTGAGGTTAAGTTGTTCCGCTTTCTTAATGCCTTCCTGCAATTCCTGCAATTTAAGCTCTTGTTTTAACTCATTCTGTACATTCGCAGCCAATCCACGAATCGTACGAACCCACCCCATTACGGTTTTTATCGCCACGGGCAAACGTTTGGGGCCTAGTACCACTAAGCCCACAAACATTAATAGAACGAGTTCGGAAAAACCAATATCAAACACGGTTATGCCTGCTCTTTATCTTTTACAGTTTCACTTTTTTGTGCAGTGGTATCATTTTGAATTTGTTTGAATTCAGCGTCTTTTTTCTCCTCATCGGACATTGCTTTTTTAAAGCCTTTTACCGCGGCGCCTAAATCCGAACCTGCATTACGTAATTTTTTGGTACCGAAAACCAATAAAACCACCACTAACAAAATAATCATTTGTGCCGGGGATAAACCAAACATAAAAAACTCCATTAAATTAAATGAAAAAACGCGGTGAACTATATCCTTTTTAATCCGCTTGAACAATAGCCGAAATTGATTATTCTCAAAGGGCAGACAAAAACCCAAAGAATCAGCCCTTTTTCTACTATTCTGCTAATTCTGTTTGTTCGAGAGCCATTAATTTCTTGTCCTGCATACTGAGCTTATATGATAGGAGTTATGAAATAACAAAATCCAGTTCTTTCATGTATCGCTCATAGCATTGCAAGATGTCCACGATCAAATCCTCTTCCCTTGTAATACTCAAGGGATAACCTTCTACTTGAATATTGGTTGAAACCATTAATGCATGATGAACTTGCGCTGTTTCAGATACGGGCTTCTCAAACAAGGTAATTTGGTAAAAAAAATCTTCTGCTAGTCCATTTTCAATAGAAAGAACCAGTTGATTATTATCGCGACCAAAATGTTGCTGTAATGTCACATTTAAACCATAGGTACCAATGAGTAACTGGCGTAACTCTCTCATTGCCAAAAGCGCTGTTGTTTTAAGATTAAAAATGGCGTCATCTTGCTTCGGTTTAATAACTAATTGTCTTAAACGGCTACGCCAGTTTGCACCTGTCCACAAATCTGAAACCTCTGTGGAATAATATTGACTTTCAAATCCTAAGCCTTTTAACAAACTCCATGCCATCACTGACATCAACAGAGCAAAAGGTAAAGAAAAAAACAACATCGTTGATTGGAGTATTTCAATACCACCAAAAAGATAAAGAACAAACGTAACTGCTGACAATAATCCACCCCAAAACATAGATTGCCAACGAGGTGAAACCTGGCTTTTGTCTTCAATCGCGATATTATTAAGCGTATAAATACCAAAGTTAATGGTGACGATAAAAAAGAGTGTGATAATAAATAAAGCTAACGTTTTAGTTAAACCGGAATAGGGTAAATAACTCAAAAAATCAAAAAGAAGTGATCCCACATTATTTACAGCTTGGCCTAATGCCCCCTTAGCAAGATGCTCATTCACCCAAATTGCGCCATTACCAAATACCGTGAACCACAAAACGAAGAATAAACTTGGTACCATCAATACGCCGAAAATAAACTCTCGCAAAGTTCGTCCGCGAGAAATCCTTGCGATAAAAATCCCAAAGCCGGGTGCCCATGAAAACCACCATGCCCAGTAAAAAACAGTCCAATCCATAAACCAGTCTAGATGTTCTACATCATAGGCATAAGCCTTGAAGCCGACTCTAATTAAACCGCTTAAGTAGGTACCAATATTTTCCGTAAAAGCAGAAATTAAATATATTGTCGGACCGAATAACAAAACCAATAACATAAAGAGAAAGGTAACGCCTAGATTTAGCTCACTAAGAATACGGAACCCGTTGGCGATACCCTGTAGTGAAATTAAGATAGCAATGATAAAAACACTCACTAAAATAAGGGGAACCAAATATGGTGAGTTATCCAATAAATGCATTGAATGGAAGGCAGCCGCCAACCGAATCGCACTGTAACCTAAGGTTGCAACTACGCCAAATAAGGTGGTACAAATCCCGAGAATATCAATGACATCCCCCACTTTTCCATCAATCTTTTCTTTCAGTAAGGGATAAAAACAAGAGCGTAAAGAAAACGGTAATTTATAGCGAAATCCGAAGTACGCAATCGTAAGTGCAATTAATCCATAAATAGCCCAAGCACTGATACTCCAATGAAAAATACTAAAAAATAATGCCGTTCGAACTTTCTCATATTCACCTATTGGTGAAAGGAAATGTGAAAGCGGTTCAGCAACGCCAAGGAAAACAATGCCAATACCAATTCCAGAGGTAAAGAGTAATGCGATCCAAGAGCTTAATTTAAACTCTGGCTCCTCCTCATCACTCCCCAGCTTAATATCGCCATATCGTCCTAATGCCAAGAAGAGTAAAAAGAATAGAAAAAATGCACTCAGTAAAATATAAAACCAGCTAAACTGAGAGAAAATAAATGCTTTCGCCGCAGCAAGATAAGATATCGTTTGCTGCGTATCAAATAAAAGGGCTGCAATAATCGCTAAACTAAAGCCTAAACTGCCCCAAATAACATTTGCTTTGAAAGTATTCTGTATCTTCATATCTGTTTTAAAATAAAAAGTGCGGTTAAAAATTTAGAGGATTTTCAACCGCACTTTCGTCTTATTATTCAGCCAGTTCTGTTTGTTCGTGTGCCATCAATTCTTGACCCACATCATCTAACAAACTTAAGTAACGTTCATAATGTTTCAACATATCGGCAATCAATTCATCTTGGTCCATATATTGCACATCATAACCCACTCGACCATCAAAGAAATAAGTGTATGGCTCATAGGTCATACTATGTTGGATATGTGGCAAGTTATCATCATTAATTAATTGCTCTGACACCTCACGACCGATAGATTTCACCCCGTACATAAAGTCTCGCATCAAATCTTTTTGAATGACTAACTCGACTGCAGGTTCATCTTGATCAAATAACGTGTTAATTTGCACACTCAATTCATATTTACTAATTAACTCTTGGCGTAGCTCACGCATAGCCGGTAATACCGTATGTTTAAGGAAACGTAAAATATCTTTTTCTTGCGTTTGGTTCATCATTTGTTCCAAACGTTCTTTCCACTTATCCCCTGTCCAGAAAATACTGGTTGGATTAACTTTGGTATCAAAATATTTTTTATCCGCATTCAAGCCTTTCCATAAACTAAAACACATCAACAACATCAACATGGCGAAAGGTAACGCCACTAATAGCGTCATTGCCTGTAGATTAGCCAAGCCGCCTGATTGCATCAAAACAATGGCGACAACTGACATTAATATGCCCCACATCACGGCCTGCCAACGAGGTGCTGCAAGGCTTTTATCGCGTGATGCAATGTTATTTAATACATAAATACCGGAGTCTGCCGAGGTGATAAAGAATAAAGAAATCACCACCAAACTCACTAAACCGGTCACACCAGAAAGCGGTAAATAACCTAAGAATTTAAAGAGCAACGTTTCAGGCGAGGAAATCATTTGTCCTAACGTACCTGCAGCTTCACCATCATTCAACCAAATGGCCGTATTACCAAATACGGTAAACCACAAGATACCGAATATGCTAGGAATCACCAACACGCCAAAAATAAATTCGCGAATGGTACGTCCTTTCGAGATACGCGCAATAAATAAACCGACAAATGGCGCCCAAGAACACCACCATGCCCAATACAGAATTGTCCAACCGCTAAACCAGCCAGTATGTTCTTGTTCATAAACATAGGTTTTGAAGCTTAATTGTACTAAGTTGCTGAGATAAGTTCCGATATTGTCGCTAAAAGCGGATAATAAATAAAGTGTTGGCCCCGCCACTAAGACGAAAATCAACAAGCAGAAAGCTAATGTTAAATTCAGCTCACTTAAGATTTTTACCCCTTTCCCTACGCCAGAAATCGCGGAAAATATCGCTAAACTCATTACCACGGCAATTACGACAACTTGCAAGCTGAAGCTATTTTCGCTAATCCAGCCTAATTGATGTAAGCCTGCCCCCAATTGAGAAGCTCCGAAACCTAACGTTGTGATAATACCGAATAAGGTAGCAAGTAGGGCCATAATGTCGATAAGATCGCCTAACTTGCCATTAATACGCTCTTTCAATAACGGATAGAAACAAGAACGTAATGCCAAAGGTAATTTGTAACGGAATCCAAAGTAAGCCAATGCCAACGCAATCGTGCCATACACTGCCCAAGCATGAATTCCCCAGTGGAATAAGGTGTGTAACAAGGCTTCTTGTTGCTTATGCTCTGCGCTGCCTGTGGCAATATCAGATAAGTAATGCGTCAATGGCTCTGCGACACCAAAGAACATCAACCCTACCCCCATACCGGCAGCAAATAACATTGCTAACCAAGAGAGAAAACCGAATTCAGGCTCTTCTTCATCATTGCCCAATTTGATATTACCTAAGCTACTAACTGATAAAATGACTAAAAAGCCCAAAAACACCGAGAATGCTAAGATGTAAAACCAACTAAAGTTGGCAAAAATGCCCGATTTGGCGGTATTTAATAAAGTTTGCGTTTGTTCAGGTGCGATTAAAATCATCGCGACAAGTAACACCACAAAAAATAACGTTGCACCAATCACTAAAGGATTGAACGACGTTTGCTTTTCCATAAATTTAGATAAAGACAACGCTTTCCCCTTAAAATTAAGTGAATAAAAATAAAATCAGATTAAATAAAACAAGGTCTTAAACCCTAAATAGTGCGATGGAATCATCGCAAATGACAGCACGGAGAAGTGCGATTTTGAAGGAAACGCTCAGCAAAAATTGAAGAATTGTTTCCAAAAAGTACACATATACTAACAAAATACTTTAATTATTTCAAATAATAGAAAAACAACGCGTTTTATAGGGGATTTTTATAGAAAAAGAGTTTTGAAAACAATTATAATAAAATCAATAACTTACATGGTATTTTTAAGAAAACTCCAAAAAACAATAGGGCGTTTCCCCAGAGAATTGTTGGGACAAAAGAAAAAGGCGTGCCATGCACGCCTTGCTTATGATTGCCGTTTAGTCTAAACGTTCTTCGATAATTCCACCGCCTAAGCAGACTTCATCTAGATAAAATACCGCTGATTGACCAGGTGTGACCGCTGCCTGAGGTTCATCAAAAATTACTCGAATGCAATCGTCATTAATAGGCTCAACCAAACAGGCAATATCCGTTTGGCGATAACGGGTTTTCACAGTGCAACGGAAGGCCTCTCGCACAGGTTCGCGATTCACCCAGTGCAATTGTTTAGCAAGCAAGCCCTTAGAGAATAAACGTGGATGATCATGTCCTTGCGCGACAATCAATTCATTATTTTCGACATTTTTATCTACTACATACCAAGCTTCATCACCGGCATTTTTTAAACCACCGATCCCCAGCCCTTTACGCTGCCCCAGGGTGTGATACATCAAGCCTTCATGGCGCCCAATAATCTCGCCATCCACGGTACGGATATCGCCCGGTTGTGCAGGCAAATAACGCGCTAAGAAATCTTTAAACTTACGCTCACCGATAAAACAAATACCCGTAGAATCTTTTTTCTTCGCGGTAATTAAACCTAAATCTTCAGCAATAGCGCGCACGATCGGCTTTTCAATTTCGCCTACCGGAAAAAGGCTCTGCCCTACCTGATTTTTACTCAAGGTGTAAAGGAAATAGCTTTGATCTTTATTGCTATCTAAGCCGCGCAATAGCTCCGCTTGATTATCCGCACCACGACGGCGTACATAATGGCCGGTAGCAATATAGTTAGCGCCCAAATCTTCCGCTGCATATTCCAAGAAAGCTTTAAATTTAATTTCTTTATTGCACAAAATATCTGGGTTTGGCGTGCGTCCGGCTTTGTATTCTGTTAAGAAATGTTCAAACACGTTATCCCAATATTCTGCCGCAAAATTGATTTTATGTAGCTTAATACCTAGCTTGTCACATACTGCTTGCGCATCAGCAAGATCCGCTGCGGCTGTACAATAATCGGTATCGTCATCTTCTTCCCAGTTTTTCATAAACAGGCCTTCCACTTGGTAGCCTTGCTGTTGAAGAATAAACGCGGAAACGGAGGAATCTACCCCACCAGACATACCGCAAATAACCTTTTTAGTGGCATTTTCGGCAAGTTGTTCTGCAGAGAGTTTCGGAAAATGTTTTTCGTAGGTTTGTGATTTCATAGTTTAGTAATAAATGTTCCACTAAATAAATAATTGGGCATTCTACCGCAAATCAAGTAAGAGTAAAAATGCCCGACAATTTCGGGCACTTTCATACAGGTTACGGCATGATCACTTCATTGAACGTCGAGAAGTTACCGTTTTCCCTCCAATCCCCCAGTTATCCATATCGACTTCGTCAATAACCACCACTGTCGTTTCGGGATTTTTGTTTAACACTTTCTGTAATAAATGGGTGACACCTTCAATTAACTCTGCTTTTTGTTTAGCTGTCGGCGCCTCTGCTCCACCGGTCACTTTAATATTGACATAGGGCATACTGTTCTCTCATCACAACGTTAAATGGAACTACTTCACTTCATAAAATTGCGAATCATCGCCTTTCTTCGCAAATTTTTGTTCGTATTCAGCTTTGGCATTTTCATCGCCAGCATCTAATTTTTCTTGCAAAGTGTCACAAGGTTTATCGCAATCACAGGCTTTGGCAATACCGAGTGAGGAAAGGCCTCCACAGCTACCTTTTAAAGCTTGTTTTTTAAAGATAAAGCCTACTGACATCAATACGATAATTGCCACAAAAGCTAATAGGGTAAAAAATAACGTTTGCATGATTATTCCTTATTTGCGAGTAATTTTTGGAAGGCTGACGACATTTTTGTTTCAAAGCCATTTTCCGTTTTCATAATTAAATACACCGGAATATTTTCTTTCTCGGCCATTTCAAGTGCTTTATTTTCACCGAGTACAAATAAACCTGTAGATAAGCCATCAGCAGTCATTGAGCTTCGTGCAAGTACGGTAATTGAGGCTAAATGATGCTGAATTGGATAGCCGGTTTTCGGGTCAATTTCATGAGCAAAACGTTGGCCATTTTCCTCAAAATAAATACGGTAATCACCTGAAGTTGCCATCGCCATATTATTTAAACCAATCACTTCTTGAACTGCTCTTTCACCCGTATTATTGGGTTTTTCAATAGCGATTTGCCAAGCTTTATTTTCGGCATTTTTACCTTTTGCACGGATTTCTCCGCCAATTTCCACCATATAGTTTTGTACGTGGTTTTGCTCTAACACATCCGCGACTTGATCCACACCAAAACCTTTAGCAATAGATGATAAATCAATATAAACCTGTGTCACGGCTTTACTTAAAGTTGGGGTTTTACCGCTCATATCAAGGTGAATTTTATCAATTCCCACCCAACCTTGACGTTCAGCAAGTTGCTCTGGGGTTGGCTTACGTTCTGGGCGTTTTTCTGGCCCAAATCCCCATAAATTCACTACAGGCCCTACAGTCACATCCAATGAACCTTCAGTAACCTGATTTAAACGGATCGCTTCTTGTAATACTTTGGCAAAGTCAGCAGAAATTTCAATTGGTGTATTTACTTGTGTATTTTGATTAAAGCGACTTAATTCGGAATCTTTAATGTAAGTGGACATTTTCTGATTCACGTCTTTTAAAACTACTTCAATTTGTTCATGTGTTTTTTCAGAATTTTCTTTAACAGAACCATCATCAATGTAGCGAATATGATAAGTCGTCCCCATGGTTTTACCGCTAAGTGAAATAATTTCAGGCTCTTTCTTACACGCACTTAATGAACAAGCTAAGACAACCGCAATCAATCCGCTTAATACTTTTTTCATCTATTTCTTCCTAAATATATGAATTACAGGCAAACCGACTCTTCCATCAGCTTGCCTGTAATCCATCTTAAATATTGACCGCACTTCATCACAAAGTGCGGTCAGTTTTCATGATGTTTTGATTAACTAAAATCAACCACCGAAGTCATCCAATAAGATGTTTTCATCTTCAACACCGAGGTCTTTCAACATTTTGATTACCGCAGCATTCATTACCGGAGGTCCACACATGTAGTATTCACAATCTTCTGGCGCTTCATGATTTTTCAAGTAGTTTTCATAAAGTACGTTGTGAATAAAGCCGGTGTAACCTGTCCAATTATCTTCCGGTAACGGATCAGATAATGCTACGTGCCATGTAAAGTTCGGATTTTCTGCTTGAAGCTGATCAAAATCTTCTACATAGAACATTTCACGTTTAGAACGTGCACCATACCAGAATGACATTTTGCGTTTAGAGTGTAAACGTTTTAATTGGTCAAAGATATGAGAACGCATTGGTGCCATACCCGCACCACCACCGATGAAGACCATTTCGTTGTCGGTTTCTTTCGCAAAGAATTCACCGAATGGACCAGAAATTGTCACTTTATCACCCGCTTTTAATGACCAAATGTACGAAGACATTTGACCTGGAGGTGCATCAGGTTGACGTGGTGGAGGCGTTGCAATACGCACGTTAAGCATAATGATGCCTTTCTCTTCTGGGTATGAAGCCATAGAGTAAGCACGGATAATATGCTCGTCCACTTTAGACACATAACGCCATAAATCGTATTTGTCCCAATCTTCGTGGTATTCTTCTGGAATATCGAAATCTTTATAGTAAACCGTATGTGGATCAGCTTCGATTTGAATATAACCACCTGCGCGGAAAGGTACTTCTTCGCCTTCAGGAATAGCCAATTTAAGCTCTTTGATGAAGGTTGCTTTGTTATCGTTAGAAATAACCGTACATTCCCATTTTTTCACACCAAAGATTTCTTCTGGTAATTCAACGTCCATGCTGCCTTTTACGTTTACTTGGCAAGCTAAACGATAACCTTCTTTCGCTTCACGTTTACTGATATGAGAAAGTTCAGTAGGTAAAATTTCACCACCACCGCTTTTTACTTTCACTAAGCATTGGCCACAAGAACCACCGCCACCACACGCAGAAGAAACGAAGATACCTTTACTCGCTAAAGCACCAAGTAATTTGCCGCCAGCTGGTAAAGTGATCGCTTTTTCAGGATCGTCATTAATAGAAATGGTGATATCACCAGAGTCCACTAATTTTGATTTAGCAAATAAAATAATCGCAACGAGCACTAAAAGGATAACCGTAAATGCCGCAACACCTAATAATAAAATTGAAGATTCGCTCATTTATGCCTCCTTATAACTGAATACCAGAGAATGACATAAAGCCAAGCGCCATCAAGCCCGCAGTGATAAAGGTAATTCCTAATCCTTTTAAGCCTGCCGGTACATCGGCATATTTCATTTTTTCGGTTAAACCTGCAAGCGCAACGATTGCTAACATCCAACCTACACCCGCACCGATACCATAAACTGCCGCTTCAGCGAAGTTGTATTCACGTTGCACGGCAAAAGATACACCACCGAAGATCGCACAGTTTACGGCGATAAGTGGAAGGAAGATACCTAATGCGTTATAAAGTGCAGGGAAGAATTTATCCAAGGTCATTTCGAGTAATTGAACAAGACCTGCGATAATCCCGATAAAGGTAATGAAGTTTAAGAACTCAAGGCTCACACCTTCTACCAATGCACCATCTTTTAATACGTGTTCGTACACAAATTGGTTAGCTGGTACCGCAATACCAAGTACGACGACTACTGCAACACCAAGGCCAAACGCCGTGGAAACTTTCTTAGAAACCGCAAGGAAAGTACACATCCCTAAGAAGAAAGAGAGCGCCATATTTTCAATGAAGATCGCCTTCACGAATAGGCTAATATAATGTTCCATTGATTATTTCTCCTGTTGCTCAGGTTTCCACGTTCTTAAGCCCCAAATAACGAAGCCGATAATAAAGAACGCACTTGGTGCAAGAAGGAATAAACCGTTTGGTTGATACCAACCGCCGTCTTGAATAGTTTGGAATACAGGGAAACCAAGTAAACGACCAGAACCGATTAATTCACGTAATGTTGCAACGATTAATAAAATCGCACCATAACCTAAACCGTTACCGATACCATCTACAAAACTTTCTAACGGAGGTGATTTCATCGCAAACGCTTCTGCACGGCCCATTACGATACAGTTTGTAATAATAAGACCTACGAATACAGAGAGCTGTTTAGACAAACCATAAGCATAAGCTTTTAATACTTGGTCAACCAAGATTACTAAAGACGCGATAATCGCCAGTTGCACAATGATACGGATACTATTTGGAATATAGTTACGAATCAATGAAATGAACAAACTGGAGAAACCGGTTACCAAACTTACCGCAATCGCCATTACGATTGCAGTTTGTAATTGGGTTGTTACCGCTAACGCAGAACAGATACCTAAAATTTGCAAGGCAATCGGGTTATTTTTAGCAATAGGATCTAATAAAAGACCTTTCAAATTTACTTTTGCATCAGCCATTATTTGATTTCTCCTGCTTTAAATTTCGCTAAGAATGGGCCAAAGCCATTTTGGCTGAACCAATAATCAAATGAACCTTGTACACCATTGCTGGTTAAAGTCGCGCCAGATAAGCCATCTACACCATGCTCTTTATCTGTGGATGTACCCTTATAGATTTTAAATTTTTGGTTTCCTTGCTCATCGAATAATTTTTTATCTACGAACTGAGCTTGCCAACGAGGGTTCGCGATTTCACCACCAAGACCTGCAGTTTCACCTTGATCGTAGTAAGTGATCCCTTTAATGGTATTCGCATCCGGTGCAACCGAAACAAAACCATACATTGTTGACCACAAACCGCGACCATACATAGGTAATACTACTTGGCTAACATTGCCTTGTTCATCTTTTACAAAATAAACACGGGCTTGGTTTGCACGCACTTTAATCCCTGCTTTATCTGCATCAGCCGGAATTACTTGGCTTTTAGCAGGATCTTTTACCGCATCTTTCGGTTCAAATTTATTAATTTCATCGGCTGAAGCCTGAACTACATCACCTGTATTTAAATCAATTAAACGAGGCTCAATAAATTTGTTATAGGTATCCTGAATAATAGAAGCTTTATCCTCTTTCATTAAACCTGCAACAGTTAAAATATTGCGTTGAACGTCGAGTGCTTTCTGTTCATCTTGTTTGGATTTTAATGCTACTGCAGCACCAGAAACCACAATAGAACACACCAAACTTAGCAACACAACAACGGTAACTGTACCGCTAACGCTATCTTTATTAAATTTAGCCATTTGTTCTTGCTCTCCGACGTTTGATATTTGCTTGAACCACGATGTAATCGAAAATTGGTGCAAATAAGTTTGCAAATAAGATCGCTAACATCATTCCTTCCGGATAAGCTGGGTTCACTGTACGAATTAATACAGCCATCACGCCAATTAACGCACCGTACCACCATTTACCGGTATTCGTAAATGAAGCTGATACAGGATCTGTCGCCATGAAGATCATACCAATAGCAAAACCACCTAATACAAAGTGCCAATGCCAAGGCATGGAGAACATTGGATTAGAATCAGAACCGATTAAATTGAATAAGGTTGCTGTACCAATCATACCGATCATGACACCAGCCATAATGCGCCAAGAAGCAATACGGGTGAATACAATTAACGCACCACCGATTAACAACGCAAGGGTTGAAACCTCACCCATTGAACCCGGGATATTGCCGATGAATGCATCCATCCAAGTAATAGGTTGACCAGTTACAGTGTGTTGTAACGCTGCTTGACCACCTTGAGACCATTGTGAAAGTGCGGTTGCGCCTGAGAAACCATCTGCCGCAGTCCATACTAAGTCACCGGAAATTTGCGCCGGATAAGCAAAGAATAAGAATGCACGACCAGCAAGTGCAGGATTCATAAAGTTACGACCTACACCACCGAAGATTTCTTTTGCTACCACGATACCAAAGCTGATACCAAGTGCTGCTTGCCATAATGGCAATGTTGGTGGAACGATTAACGCAAATAAAATGGTTGAAACGAACATCCCTTCATTTACTTCGTGACCACGCACTACTGAGAACAATAATTCCCAAATTGTACAAACGGTAAATACCACTAAGTAAATTGGTAAGAAGAAGATCGCCCCTAACGCCATTTTTGAGCCCCAAGTCGCATTATTGGTTAAATCTAAACCTAATGAACTTGCAAGCGCATAGTGCCAATCGTTAGCAATTAATTGATCTAAATTGCCTAATTGATTTAGAGCAGGGATCGCTTGGTTACCCACATTGTACATCCCGTAGAAAATGGCGGGGAACAACGCAAGGAAAACCGTAATCATCATACGTTTTGAGTCTAACGCATCACGAACGTGTGTGTTTTTGTGCGTTACCGTACCTGGTGTATAAAGCAAGGTATAAATCGATTCAAAGATCGGATAAAGCTTGCTGTATTTACCGCCTGGTAAAAACGCGGGTTCCATTTTTTCAAAAAGATTTTTTAAACCCATTTTTAACCTTCCTTCTCAATCTTATCTAATACTTGACGCAAGATTGAACCGTATTCATATTTGCCCGGGCAAACGAAAGAACATAACGCTAAGTCTTCTTCATCTAATTCAAGACAACCTAATGCTTGTGCACCATCGGTATCGCCCACGATTAAATCACGTAATAATAATGTCGGTAAAATATCCAACGGCATTACGCGCTCATAGCTACCGATTGGTACCATTGCACGCTCACCACCATTTTCTGCAGTAGTGAAGTTGAATAATTTCTTACTAAAGTGACCTAATACGGTACGGGTAATCGAATATTTGTTCGATTGTGGCGTAATCCAGCCTAAGAATTCTTTCTCATTACCTTCTGCAATCACTGACACCTGTAATGCATAACGACCTAAATAGTCATGAGCATCTTTGGCAATTTGACCGCAAAGAACAGAACCGGAAATCACACGGTTATTACCGTCTTTTAATTCACCGGCTGTTAATTGGGAAAGGTTGGCTCCGATAACCGTACGTACTAAACGAGGCTCTTTTACTTGCGGACCGGCAAGAGAAATTACCCGACCACTATATAATTCACCTTCAGTAAACAATTTACCAATTGCAATCACATCTTGGTAATTGATATGCCACACGGTTTTGTGTACGCCAACCGGATCGATAAAGTGGATATGTGTGCCCACTAAGCCAGCAGGATGAACACCACCAAAATCATGCACTTCCAAATTAGCTAAATCCACAGTTGGAATATTGCTATCGCCTGCTTTACACAAACGTAATGGTTTATTTGGGTACAAACGGCTTAATACGGTAAGACCGTTGATAAAATCCTGCCAATGCTCTTTCAGCACCACCTCAGGATCGGCAGCCAACGGATTGGTATCCATTGCATTTACGAAAACTGACGCAGGTTCGCTATCCAATCCCGGTACTTTGCTAAACGGACGGGTACGAAATGCCGTCCACAAACCGGATTTGACTAAATTTTGTTTGACCTGTTCGGAAGAAAGGGTATTTAACGAGCTCGTATCATATTTGTCGAAAGCAACACTACCGTCGCCCTGAACATCAATAACAACGGATTGTAATACGCGTTTTTCGCCACGATTAATCGCGGTGATAGTACCACTCGCAGGGGCTGTGAAAACCACTCCAGGGTTTTTCTTGTCTTCAAAAAGCACTTGGCCCTTTTGCACAACATCGCCTTCGCGTACCTTCATAGAAGGACGCATTCCCACATACTCTTCACCCAGAATCGCAACCTGATTCACAGCATTGGCGCTGTGGATTACTTGTGCCGGTTTTCCTGCAATAGGAAGATCCAAGCCTTTCTTGATTGTAATCATACTGTTTGCACTACTTTTCAAGGTTAAAAACACAATTGCAATCAAAGCATACACTTTAAAAGCAATCTCGCGAGATTGAGCGTGACAGAAAACACTTTAGGATCAAAGCATTATTAACTGCCACATAAATTAAATACTCAAATCTGTTTAACTTCTCGACAGAGGGTGCAGAGTCCCATGCTAGCGAGAAATTGAAATTCGAAAATTAAAAGCGCCCTATTCTAGCGAAAAACGGACTCTTTTTCCACTTTAACCCACAGTTTTTGTGAAATATTTGTTAACGTTAAAATTTATAGCTTATTAAAGTAAGAGGTAAGAGGGGCACAAAAAAGAAAAATGATAGCTTGCCAAAAAATCATAAAATATCTCAGTCTGATCATTTAAAAACCGCGCTACTATTGCATTCCTATGATTTTATATATTCCTTAAAAATATATTTTGCACTTTAATTTCCCTCTATAAAAAAGCAAAAAATCCTTAACGTATAGTTTTTGTACAGCGAATGATATTGTTATTTATTACTAGATCTTCTATAAAGCTTACAACCTGAGGTGATACCGATAATTTATTGATTAATATTTACAATAATAAAAATCTAATTTTCTTTATTCTTTATGAATCTTTTAATTCACATATTGTTTAAAAAATAAACCATAAAATATAGTAATTTAATCAATAAAACTAGTTAAACAGATAACTTGATTGGAATATTTGATATGTCAGATTTATCAACCTCAAATCATCCTCCTCGTATTGCTCTTTATTCCCATGACACCATGGGATTTGGACATATTCGTCGCAATATGCTACTTGCGCAATCCATTCTTGAAGCCAATCCTAATGCCGATGTTTTACTACTTTCTGGCGTACGAGAGTCTGGAGCCTTTAGGCTGCCTAAAGGAGCTGACTCCATAACGATGCCAACTTATTTTAAAACCAAGGAAGGCCACTATATTCCGAAATTCTTAGGTACGGATATTAAACGCTTAGTAAAAATTCGCAAAGAGATCATTCATGCCTAATTAAAGGCTTTTGAGCCAGATATTATGATAATCGACAATGTTCCGCGTGGGGCAATGAATGAACTCGATAATATTTTGCCTGAGCTAGCTAGTAGAGGAACACATATTGTTTTAGGACTACGAGATATTATTGATGAACCCGAAGCGGTAGAAAAACAATGGAGCAAACTAAAGAATTTAGAAATTATCCGTCTTTATTTTGACCGTATTTTGGTTTATGGCGATAAAGCTATTTACGATCTTGCTAAAGAATACAATTTACCGACTGATATTAGCGAGAAATTACATTATGTCGGTTATCTTGATCAAACACAGCGGATGGAAGTACAGGGGTTAGATACCATTGATGACAATGACTTAACCAAACCCTACGCTATGTGTGCTGTAGGTGGCGGGCAAGATGGGTTCGAATTGGCTAAAGCCTTTATAGAAGCCACTTTGCCAGTAAACTGGACAGGCTTGCTAATTACTGGTGCATTAATGCCTGAAGCTCAACGTGAAATCTTACACAATATTGCACATCATCGCCCCAATATGAAAGTGGTGGACTTTGTACCTGAGCCACTCAAACTGATGAAAAGTTGTCCTTTTCGCACAACGTTTAGGTGGAGATGTTCCCGAAGAACTAAAAAATATCAAAATTCGTAAACTTGATAAATTACCAAAAGACTCGGTAGAAATTCGTGCTCGTGCTGCGATAAAGCACTTACAAAAGCTCGTTTCCAAGAATCATGGATGCGCCCTTCCCGACAAAAATTAGTGCAACAGGGAGGGGAACTATCACCGCTAGCTATTCATGAGTTATATATCATGCTACTCCACCCTGCTCATGATCGTGAAATCGGGCACTTAAAATGGTTAATAAACGAAGAAGAGCGCCACCACTTACTCAAAGCCTGTTCACTGCCGAAAATTCCAGAGCATGAACTGAGCATTGATATTCTGCGCTATAAGCCAGAACGACGCTTGGTTGCTCGTGTTAATCAAAATGGTAATCCGGTAGCCATCATCCGTTGTGCTAGTCCAAAGGAGTTTTCTAAAATGCTCATTGGCAACACTTTTGGTATGGCACAAGGTGGCGTACATTTATTAGGTGCGGAAGGTTCAAGCTGCACCTTAGCAACAGCTTGGCAAAAGGGATTCAGTCTTTGTCCTGAAGACGGCAAATTACCTAGCTTAGAATTAACCAAAAAATTAGCTAAACAGCTAAATCGCATTCATAGTGCGACTTATCAGCATCCCTCACGATATACCACTGGTGATGAAATTAATTCACTGAAAGGTGTCCTCAATAGCTTCCAACATATTCTCCCAGCCCATATTAATTGGTTTACGCACTTAGTAGAACGCATTGAGCTGGGATTAAATAGTACTGCTGAAAATTGGGCGCTTATTCATGGTGACTTTTCCCTCGACCAAGTAGTTCAACGTGAAAATAAAGCCGGCGAAATTAAACTGCATATTTTAGATTGGGACAGATCGGCTTATGGCAATCCATTATTGGATTTAGCAAGCTTCCAAGCTCGCTTAGAACTACAAGTGATTGAAGGTGTTGTACCACGCTGGCAAGCAGATGAAATATTAAATACATTTATTCAGGCTTATCAGAAAAAAAGTGGTCGTGATATTGCCGGCTTATATTGGTTTGTCGCTTCTGCCATGCTTCGGCTTGCGATAGAGCCATTTCGTAAACGCAATCCATATTGGCTTGATTATACCTTGCAACTCATGCAGCGAGTCGAAACCCTTTTAGCAAAGGGAGATGCACAGTATTCCCCATCCCCGAAGCAAGTGTTCGAGTTTAGCCAAGATCCTATGTTAAATACGCTCACCGATGTGGCAGAAATGCAAACTCACCTCCGTAATGAATTGCACTTACTCGATGATGAAATAATCGAAACTGCCACATTAAAACGCTATAAGACAAAACGCTGAGCATTAATTACGTACAAAATAAAAGCAGACCAAAGTACTCAATGCATTATTGGTAAATATCGAAGTAAAGGCTTGGATAAACGTTCTTATCACGTCCAAAAACATCTATGGAAAATGGGTTTTAATCGCGATGCAGCCGTGAGTGTACCTGAGGTATTAGGCAAATTGCCTGAATTACATACTTGGTTCCAACGCCATATCAATGGACAACGTTTAGAAGCGGTTTTATTACCAACCAATGGTCACCTAGCCGATATTGGCAAAGCGGTCGCAAATGCTATTTGTACATTGCATCGTAGCCATGTCACATATGATTTAGCATTGCCTATTTGGCGTGAAACTAACGAACTAGATATATTGCAAGAACGTTTAACCCAAGCACAATCTATTTTACCGCAATGGGCTGAACGTATTGCCAATGCATTGGTCGGATGCGGGGAAATTGCAAAAAAATTAGAGAATCAACCGCTTGTTAGCGTGCATCGTGATTTCTATCAGGATCAAGTGCTCGAAATTTACGGCAAACCTGCCCATATTGCGTTACTTGATTTAGACCTCCTATGTCTAGGATACGCCGCACTTGATGCTGGAAATTATCTAGCTCATATCAAAGAATTGGCATTACGTCATTATGTCGATGTCAATGCCCTATCTGCACACGAAGCGGCATTTAAAAAGGAATTCTTAACACAAAGTGAGATAAGCGAAGAGATTGTAGAAATTTATACAACGCTAAGCTTAGCTCGTCATATTTACCTCAGCACACAATTTGAAGCGCGTCAGCAAACCACAGAAACACTCTTAAAACTCTGTGAGGCTCGTCTTGCTTCGCATTTAAGCATTAACTTTTAAAGATATGGAAAGGAGTATCTATGAATATTACCGTCGTAGGCGCAGGTTATGTTGGTTTATCCAATGCCGTATTACTTGCTCAAAAACATAATGTCACATTAGTTGAACTCAATCCTGAAAAAGTGATGCTGATTAACCAAAAAGTATCCCCAATTCAGGATGCTGAAATTAGTGAATACCTTGCCACTAAAACGCTCAATTTACATGCCACCACAGAGGCAAATGAAGCCTATAAAAACGCTGAATTTATTATTGCAACGCCAACAGATTACGATCCTGACACCAACTACTTCAATACGAAATCAGTTGAGTCGGTATTAGAGGCCGCACTTACTCAAAATAAAAATGCCTATTTAGTGATTAAATCCACCATTCCTGTTGGTTTTACTATGCGCATGCGAGAAAAATTTGGCACCAATCACATATTATTCTCACCGGAATTTTTACGTGAAAGCAAAGCCTTACACGACAACCTTTATCCATCGCGCATTGTTGTCGGCGATACCAATCAAGCCGCACAACGGTTTGCTGAAATTTTACGGGACGCTAGCTTAACGCCTGATGCGCCAATCATTCTGACCAATCCAACCGAAGCTGAATCTATAAAACTTTTTGCCAACACTTATCTTGCATTACGTGTGGCATTTTTTAATGAGTTGGATTCGTTTGCCGCAACATTTAACTTGGATACCCAGCATATTATTGATGGCGTGTCTGCCGATCCGCGTATTGGCTTGCACTACAATAACCCATCCTTTGGTTATGGCGGTTACTGCCTACCAAAAGATACGAAACAGCTTTTAGCGAACTACGAAACCGTCCCACAAAATCTAATCAGTGCTATCGTAGAATCGAACCGCACCCGTAAAGATTTTATTGCTGAGGATATTTTAAAGCGTAAACCATCCATAGTTGGGGTATATCGTTTAACCATGAAATCAGGATCGGATAACTTCCGTAGCTCAAGTATTCAATGTTTGATGAAACGCATTAAAAAACAAAATGTGCCTATTATCGTCTATGAGCCGGAATTTGATGGTGCCGATTTCCAAGGCTCAGAAGTCATAAAAGATCTGACTGAATTTAAACAACGTGCCAATTTAATTATTGCTAACCGTATCAGCGAAAATCTGCATGATGTAATGCACAAAGTTTACAGCCGAGATCTGAAAGGGAGTGATATTTAAAACCAAAAAAATGGCGAGGTGATTTATCAAGAAGCTACAAATCACCTCGCCTTCTCCTTTAAATAACATCGAAAATATCCTTTATGCCCATTTTTAAATCAACCCTAATAAAATCAATAACTTACGTTCCATTTTAAAGAGAACTCTTATTTCCAAGGGGGCGTTTTAAGGGCAAGAAAAAAGCAGGCTCTAGCCTGCTTTTGTGCAATATCCCCAAACTACCAGTTGTAACTCACACCTAACCAGAAATTTCGTCCCATTTTGTAGGTCGAGGTAGAACCGCTGGTGGTAGCCAATACCTTGCGATTCAACACATTATTAATGTCCAGACTAAATTCCAAATATTGTCCCTGATAAATCGGCTGTTTATAAAGGAAACGCCAGTCAAGATTAAAATAACTACCTTGGGTTTTCTCATCATAGACTTTGACCTTACCGGCATAGCTACCACAAGCATCACTAATTGCAGGGCAGTTGCCGGTATCCGTAGCATAGTAACGATAGCCGGAGTTATAACTGAAACGCTGACTCCAATCTAAGTTTAACTGTGGAAAATGTGTATTCAGTTCAAGGAAGGTTGACCAAGGCGTATTGTAGTCCGTTGCCGGTAAACCATCGCTGATGGATTGTAATTTCCCGTTTAAAATCATCATATCAATACCATCATCCAACGCGGCCACATCATAGCTGTTGTAATTCGATTTCGTTTTGCTGATCTGCGCCCCCAAATTGAAGCCAACCTCTGCAAATTTCATTTTATAAGGTTGCAACGGACTAATGGTTAATGAGTAGGTATCATTGTTGCTCTTACCCGCATTAGTCATATTGTAGATCAACAGGTTATTGATACGTTGTGAAGTGCGGGTAAATTGATTGCGCTCTTTACGATTAACCCACTTAAACGTCCATTTAGTGCCGAATAATTGCTGTTCCACACCTAAATTGTATTCATCACTATAAGGCGTTTTTAGATCAGAAACATCATAGCTGGTATTACGGGCTTTTTCGGTAAATGTCCCCGTACTTGAGGTGCGCGAATATAGCGTATTCTGGCCAATACTGTTTCTCAATTTATAGGACAACACCGTCCCTGCATAATAACGGTTAATACCACCAAAAAGACGCGTAGTACCATCGCCAAACAAATCGTAAGAGGCAGAAAAACGTGGTGCGATATTAGTATTGCCTAAATACTCATCGTAATCCACGCGCGCGCCCAAAGTAACATTTAAACGTTTCCAAGTAATAGAATCTTCTAAATAGGCGGCATAGGTATTATCCCCCACGGAAACATCGCGCTTAGGATATAGCGTATAGGTTTTTAAATACTGTCCTAACGCCGGTCTTCTAGCGTTAATAAGGGCATAGGTGTTGGTATAAGCATCATTTTCACGCTGATATTTAGCCTTAGCCAAATCCACTTCCCAACCAAATCCCAATTTATGCTGTAATGGACCGGTATCAAAAGCCGTAACATCAAAATCCTGTTTTATCGTCCAGGTTTGTTTTTCTGTTTGGTATGTACCATAGCCCCCCTCTGCGCCATAAATGCAGGCACCGGTTCTACTATTATAGCTGGAACACCAATCGATTCCGGTTACGTAATAATTATACACATCGGATTCGTGCTCAATTTTATTGCCGCTTTTTTTGTAACCGAGGGTCGTTTTCATTTTCCCCCAATTAAAATCATGATCCCACTGCAAATTCACCTGTACGCCACCACCGGTATTGGTAAACTGCCCGTTTTTGATATCTGCTTTGTAATAGCGGGATTCGTGCGGTGAATACATGAGTGTGGCTTTTAAGAGATCACCGTTATCCGGCAAATAAACCCCACGCAATAGGAACGTCTCATTAGTACGACGTTGATTGACCCAAGTAGCTAAATTCTTATTGTGATAAGGGATTTTTGATTCCGAACGAGTATATTGAAAAAGCAATCCGCCTTTGTCACCAATCGGTTGATTCAGCACAATACCATATTGCTGTTTGGTAAATTGCGGCTGGCTTCCCAAGGTTTCGGCGCGACTAAATTTTTCCTCGTTATCCACTTTAAAAGATGCCCAATCATCCCGAGTTATCCGATAAAACACCTTGCCGCTGAACTTGCGTAAATCCGGATCCTTTAACTCAGCATTAATCACACCACCGGTAAAGTTGCCATGTTTTGCAGAGACATTGCTATCAAACACTTCCACATTCTTAAGCAGACTACTATCAATCCAAAAGGCCTGTGTCCCACCACCGGGTAAATCCATTGGGCTATAGCCGTCAACATCTTTGCCTGCCTTAAGCGAATTATCAGAGGCCGGATTTAAATTATCATTGTTGGAAAGATTATCGATTGTGTAATTATTGCTATAGAAAGCAGCACCGTGAATAGAAACTTCATTCGGTGCAATTTCACCACCTGACTCCGAGGTATCGGCAGAATTTGAAAACTGCACGTTGGGGTTATTACGCAATAATTCAGTAATATTGCCATCTTTGCTTGGCTTCAGACGAATTTGTTGTTCGGTAATTTTTTGAGTGCCGGTTTGTTGGCTAAAGGGGGTATCAGACACGACAATAGTGTCGAGTTGTAGAGCATTTGCGGTATCTGTCGAGGTGTCGGCAAATGCCATCAATGGCATCGAAAAAGAACAAACCAGCAAGGCGCTGCGACTTAAGCGAAAAGGTCCCGTCATAGAAATTCCTCAATCGCACCAAATAATTCCCTATCATATCTAAGCAACGAATAGTTTATTTGGTGCTGGTAAAACAAATAATGAATGGCTTATCGGCGGGAAACCCTGCACGGTTCAAAACAGCGCAAAGTTATGATTGAGACGAACATCTCACATAAGAAAAAATAAAAAAACCACTTCCGAGTCAGCGGAAGCGGATTCTATCAAGTCAAAAAAACATTGGCAATGATAACGATTATTATCAAGATTTATGCTTAAAAATTTAATCGTCCACCTTTGAACAAACAAAGAGAAATATTATTCAAACACCTCTAATAAAATCAATGATTTAGAGGTATTTTTAGGAAAAACGTTAAATTTGAAAGGGGCGTTTAGAGACCAACGCCGGCACAATTCGGCGATTTAGGAAAAGCCTCACCGGCCTGTTGCCATTCCGCAGGCGTATATAAATGCAATGCTAAGGCATGAATACCGTTTTTCAAATCATCGGCAAATAATTGATAAAGCTGTTGATGACGTTGCACTTTGCGCATACCTTCAAATGCGCTGCTGACAATCACCAATTTAAAATGGGAATCGGCACCACGTCCCGAACTGTGCATATGGCTTTCATTTTCTACCGTCACAAATTCAGGATGAAAGGCTGCCTGAATACGGGCGTAAAGTTCGTCTTGTTTTGACATTTTGCTCTCCAAAAGCTATACATTGGCGCGCGAGTTTGCCACAATAACCTGGCTTTTGCCAAATCAATTGAGGAAATTATGAAACTAACCCATAAAATTAAAACCCTATCCGCTCTGCTTATCGCTGCCGGTGCAGTAGCCACCAGCGGTTGTGTATCACAATCCAACACCTTAAGTTTCACTCCGCCGGCACCAACCGCTTCAATGAACATGGCGCAATCGGCGATCGTTACCGTCAGCAGCAAGGACAGCCGTAGCAACTCGGATATCGCGAGCTATACCCGCATGGGCGAATTGGTCAAACTTAATGCCCAGCCTGCACCGGCACAATTATTCCAACAAGTCATGCAACAGAACTTGATTAGCAAAGGATTCCGTATCGGTTCGCCAAACAATGCCAATGCCGCCGTAACCATGGAAGTAAAATCCTTCAATGCTACCGTCGATCAAGGCAATCTTCGCTATAACATCAATACGAAAATCCAAGTCGTGGCTTATGTACAAGGCCCAAGAGGCAACTTTAACAAAGTCTTTAACGCCACTCGTTCCCAATCCGGCGCCTTTAATGCCAACAATGATGAAATCCAAAAAGTGTTAAACGACACCTTTAAAAGCATCGTGAACGATATCTATCAAGATCAAGAAGTTGGTGCAGCAATTAATCAGTACGTTAATTAATTGTTTTTTTATTCTGGCTTAAATCAGGCGCGCCCCTTGACGGGCGCGTTTTCTGCGCGTATTATGCGCCCCGATTTTTTCACCAGAAGGACACACACTTTGGACAGTCACAGTCGATACCGAATATCGCACTAGACTCCGCCTGAATTTATCGGCGGCGTCGCCGGTAAGACATTTACCTCCCTTTTTCGGCATCTTGCATCAAACGAAAATCTATAATTTAACCCAATCACCGCCCGCGTGCGGCGTAATTCGTTTGACCTTTTTTGTTCACAGTTAGCTGTTCATAATCCTCTCAGGAGTATGACCAATGATTAACGCATTCGCTATTGAAGACTCCCGCCTCATCCGTATCGATGACGAGCAAAGCGATCTCAATGCCGCCGTTTGGCTAGATCTGCTTGAACCGACCATGGAAGAACGGGATATGTTGCAGGAAAACCTCGGCCAAAGCCTCGCCTCTTATTTAGAATTGGAAGACATCGAAGCATCCGCTCGTTTCTTTGAGGACGAAGATGGCCTGCACTTACACTCCTTTTTCTACTGCGAAGATGAAAATAACTTCGCCGATCTCGCCAGTGTAGCGTTCACCATTCGTGATGGTCGTTTATTCACTCTGCGCGATCGCGAACTGCCGGCATTCCGCCTTTATCGGATGCGCTCGCGTAGCCAGCGTTTGCTCGAATGTAATGCCTATGAGGTGTTATTGGATTTATTCGAAACCAAAATCGAGCAATTGGCTGATGTCATTGAAAACGTCTATGCAGATTTGGAACAATTAAGCCACGTTATTTTGAAGGGAACTCAAGATGAGGCCTTTGATGATGCGCTGGGCACCCTCACTGAACAAGAAGATACCAGTTCCAAGGTGCGCCAATGTTTGATGGATACGCAACGTGCGCTGAGTTTCTTAGTACGTAAAACCCGTTTACCGACCGAACTTTTAGAGCAGGCGCGGGAAATTCTACGCGATATTGAATCCCTACAACCGCACAATGAATCCCTGTTCCAAAAAGTGAACTTTCTCATGCAGGCGGCCATGGGTTATATCAATATCGAACAGAATAAAATTATGAAATTCTTCTCGGTGGTTTCCGTAATGTTCCTACCGGCAACACTCGTGGCCTCCACTTATGGGATGAACTTTGATGTCATGCCGGAATTGCATTTCAAATACGGTTATCCAATGGCTCTTGGCCTCATGATGCTAGCAGCATTGACGCCTTATATTTACTTTAAACGCAAAGGTTGGTTGTAATGGCTTTTTCCCAAACTTCACAATTTTTAATAAGCAGTATTGGTTCAATCATTAACTTATATTGCATCATTTTAGTCTTGCGAGTCTGGCTACAATTGGCCTGGGCGGACTTCTACACACCACTTTCGCAATTTGTGGTGAAATGCACCCAGCCGGTTCTAGCCCCGCTACGGCGCGTATTCCGACCAATTAAAAATGTCGATATTGCGGCATTAGTGATGATTTTTATCTTAAATGCCCTGAAATTCGTATTATTCATCTTGAATTTCGATATTGCCGGTATTGTGCTATTGGGCGTTCTCGGTATTATTAAATCGATTGGCGTGACCATATTTTATGTGCTACTGCTTGGCGCGCTCCTCAGTTGGTTTGCACAAACAAACGCCGGCGCGAGTATTTACTTCCAAATCAATCAGCTAAATGAACCACTATTACGCCCGATCCGCCGCATTCTACCGACTCTTGGCATGATCGATTTTTCACCGATGGTCGTACTGTTAGTTTTATTGTTGTTAAATAATTTGATGTTGGATTTATTAGGTAACCTATGGCAGCTTTGGGTCTTTGCGGGTTAATTCTCGCGAACTTTAGATTTTTACCATACCCTAATAAAATCAAATACTTACAAGCATTTTCTAAGAAAACTTTTATTTTCATGGGGGCGTTTATTACGCCCCATTTTGTCTCTTTCCACATAACAAACGATGTCCGCAATTGAACAAACCGCTGAAGGCTTACGCCTGCATATTTTGCTACAACCAAAAGCCTCCAAGGATCAAATCCTTGGCCTGCATGGCGATGAACTTAAAATCAGTATCACCGCGCCACCAATTGATGGCCAGGCTAACGCGTATTTGGTGAAATTTTTAAGCAAATTATTCAAAGTGCCAAAAAGTACCATTATCTTAGAAAAAGGCGAACTCAATCGCCACAAACAGGTTTGGATTCCAGCGCCCAAATTGCTCCCTACGGAGATTCAATCCCTGCTCTAAAAAGCCCTGCTAAACCCTGCTTTGTAACGGCTCTTTTTGTGCTCTCCTCTACCATTCTTAAGCGTTTTAAGCTATCCTATGCGCGTTTTTTTATCCGCTTTACCGCCACATTTCCGGCGGTGTCTATTTAAGGTGATTTTCTATGCAACAACATTACCGTCCCGATTTGATTGAACCTGCGGTTCAGCAATATTGGGCTGAAAATAAAGTCTTCAAAGCCATCAAAGATACCTCTAAAGAGAAATACTACTGCCTTTCTATGTTCCCTTACCCATCTGGTCGTTTACACATGGGCCATGTGCGTAACTACACTATCGGTGATGTGGTTTCTCGTTATCAACGTATGAATGGCAAAAATGTGTTACAGCCGATTGGTTGGGATGCATTTGGTTTACCGGCTGAAGGGGCTGCAATTAAAAATAAAACTGCACCAGCAAAATGGACTTACGAAAATATTGAATACATGAAAAACCAGCTCAAAATGTTGGGCTTTGGTTATGACTGGGATCGCGAAATTGCGACCTGCCGTCCGGAATACTACAAATGGGAACAATGGTTCTTCACCGAGCTTTACAAAAAAGGCTTAGTGTACAAAAAAACCTCAACCGTAAACTGGTGTCCGAACGATGAAACCGTATTGGCTAACGAACAAGTGCACGAAGGTTGCTGCTGGCGTTGCGATACTCCTGTGGAACAAAAAGAAATCCCACAATGGTTCATTAAAATTACTGATTACGCTGAACAATTATTAGGTGGGTTAGACCAACTACCACAATGGCCGGATATGGTAAAAACCATGCAACGTAACTGGATTGGCCGTTCTGAAGGGGTGGAAATTACATTTGATGTGGCGGATACCGCAGAAAAAGTTTCAGTTTATACCACCCGTCCAGATACTTTCTATGGTGTGAGCTATTTAGGTATCGCAGCTGCTCACCCATTAGCAGAATTAGCAGCAGAAAAAAATCCTCAATTGGCTGAATTCATCCGTGAAGCAAAAAATGCCAAAGTTGCCGAAGCAGACCTTGCCACCATGGAGAAAAAAGGGATGGCAACCGGCTTATTCGCTATTCATCCATTAACTGGTGAAAAATTACCGATTTGGGTCGCTAACTTCGTGTTAATGCACTACGGTACCGGCGCGGTAATGGCAGTTCCAGCGCACGACCAACGCGACTTTGAATTTGCTCAAAAATACGATTTACCAATTAAACAAGTAATCGCACCGCTTGCCGATGAAGAAATTGATTTAACTAAACAAGCTTTCGTCGAACACGGTAAATTAGTTAACTCAGCTGAGTTTGATGGTTTAGATTTTGATGGCGCATTCAACGGTATCGCGGATAAATTAGAAAAATTAGGCGTAGGTAAACGCCAAGTGAACTATCGTTTACGTGACTGGGGCGTTTCTCGTCAACGTTATTGGGGCGCCCCAATTCCAATGCTCACCTTAGCAAACGGTGAAACCGTACCGGCACCAATCGAAGATTTACCGATTATTCTGCCGGAAGATGTGGTCATGGATGGCGTGAAAAGTCCAATTAAAGCGGATCCTAACTGGGCAAAAACCACATTCAACGGTGAGCCTGCGTTAAAAGAAACCGATACCTTTGATACCTTTATGGAATCCTCTTGGTACTATGCGCGCTACACCTCACCAAGCTATGCTGAAGGCATGTTGGATAAAGATGAAGCTAATTACTGGTTACCAGTGGATCAATATATCGGTGGTATTGAACACGCGACCATGCACTTGCTCTATTTCCGTTTCTTCCACAAATTATTGCGTGATGCAGGTTTCGTAAGCAGCGATGAGCCGGCACAAAAATTATTATGCCAAGGCATGGTGTTAGCCGATGCATTCTACTACACCAGCCCGACTAACGAGCGTATTTGGGTGAGCCCAACGCAAGTGACCCTTGAGCGTGATGAAAAAGGTCGTATCGTCAAAGCAACTGATCCGGAAGGTCGTGAATTGGTGCATACCGGTATGACCAAAATGTCGAAATCCAAAAACAACGGTATCGACCCACAAGAGATGGTGGAAAAATACGGTGCAGATACTGTGCGTCTCTTCATGATGTTCGCTTCTCCTGCGGAAATGACCCTTGAATGGCAAGAATCTGGTGTTGAAGGGGCTAAACGTTTCTTAGGTCGTGTATGGAATTTAGTGTATGAATACAGCCAAAATCCTGCAAAAACCGCTTTAGATGTGAGCGCACTTTCAGGTGGCCAAAAAGCACTTCGTCGTGATGTGCATAAAACAATCGCAAAAGTGAGTGATGACATTGGTCGCCGTCAAACGTTCAATACCGCTATCGCTGCGGTGATGGAGTTAATGAATAAATTAACCCGTGCACCATTAGAAAACGAACAAGATCGTGCGGTTATGGCAGAAGCATTGAGCGCTGTGGTGCGTATGCTTTACCCAATCACACCACATATCTGCTTTGAATTATGGAAAGCTTTAGGCAACGAAAGCAATATCGACCATGCAGAATGGGTGAAAGCTGACGAAGCTGCGATGGTAGAAGACGAAAAACTTATCGTGGTACAAGTCAACGGTAAAGTTCGTGGTAAAGTGACTGTTGCAGCTGATGCGGATGAAGAAACCGTGAAAGCGGTTGCATTTGCAGATGAAAATGTGAAGAAATTTACCGAAAACACACAAATCCTAAAAGTGATTTATGTGCCGAGTAAATTATTAAATATGGTAGTTAAACCGCAATAATCCGGCAATGCGGTATGGGCATATCCCATGCCGCAATTTGAAAGGAAACGCTTATGATGAAATCAATCAAAACCCTCGGTTTAGTTGCTGCAACCGCGCTACTCACCGCTTGTGGATGGCATTTGGATAACGGTGCTTTGGTTCCCCCGGAATTACGTACCCTAGCCTTTGAAAGTAGCGATCCTTATGGCGAAATGTCGATGGCATTACGCCGTCAGCTACAAGCCAATAACGTCAATATTGTGCCTGCAACTCAAGGTGTTCCAGTATTGCGTTTGAATAAGGAATCAACCTCAAATGATGTTGCATCCATTTTCAAACAAGGTCGTGAAGCGGAAAAAGTACTTGCATTAAACGTAGAAGCTAGCGTGCGCCTGGCTAATGGTAATACCTATCCGATCAGTACCAAAGTCAACCGCACTTTCTTCGATAACTCTCGTGCTGCCTTAGCTAAGTCGGCAGAACGTGATGTGATTTGGAACGATATGCGTAATCAGGCTGCGCGCCAATTGATCGGTAAAATGGCAGGCCTACAACATAGTACTCAACAATGATTCGTATCTTCCCTGAGCAGCTTTCTCAACAGCTAGCACAGCGGCTTGCACCCGTCTATCTGCTGGCTGGAAGCGATCCCTTGTTGCTTGGGGAATGCGAAGCACAAATTAGCGAACAGGCGACAATAGCCGACTTTAGCGAAAAAGAGCGACTTACCATCGATAGCAATACCGATTGGGATGCGCTGGAACAGTCCTTGCAGGAAGTCGGGCTTTTTTCTAATAAACAAATTCTACTATTAGAATATCCGGAAAACCTCAATACCACTCAACAGAAAAAGTTACAACAGCTAATTTCCCTCCTCCATGAAGAACGTCTGTTGATTCTTGTTCTCCCTAAATTAAATAAAACCACCGAACAACAGGGCTGGTTTACAACGCTAAATGAACGTTTTCCCAATAGTCTGTTGATCAACTGCCAAACTCCAACTCCGGAAAATCTACCTAAATGGTTAGCCGGCAGAATTAAAACAATGGGATTACAGGCCGATAACGAGGCCATTCAATTGCTTTGCTATAGCTATGAAAATAACCTGCTCGCCCTCAAACAGGCACTACAGTTGCTGGATTTACTATATGGCGATAAAAAGCTTAATTATGTCAGAGTGCAAGCTGTAGTGGAGCAATCCTCGGTATTTACACCATTCCAATGGGTAGATGCCCTATTAGCCGGCAAGGCGGGAAGAGCCAAGCGTATTTTGCAGGGATTGCAGGCGGAAGATGTCCAACCGATCATCCTGTTGCGCACCATACAACGCGAACTCTTGGTTTTGTTGGAATTAAGCCGCCCACAACAACCTTATCATTTACAAGATAAATTACCGCAACAGACATTAAAAGCCGCTTTTGATCGGCTCAAAATATGGCAAAATCGTCGTGCTTTGTTTACTCAAGCGGTGCAACGTCTAACCTACCATAAACTCTATCTTTTCTGTCAACAGCTTGCCGAAATAGAACGTAGTGCAAAACAGCAGTTCAACGGTGATATTTGGCAACAACTGGAAGCCTTTTCCGTCGAATTTTGCGCTTGATCACAATCTTTAGAAATTGTTGTGTTTTTCAGGATTGAAAGGAATACAATAAGCTGTCGTCTAATTCCAGATGACGTTTTCAAACCAAATTGGAGAATAAAATGAAAAAAGTACTATTTGCAGCATTATTATCCGCTTGTGCAATGTCAGCATCTGCGGCTTTATCTCAAAGCTGTGAAAAATATTTTGCTGAAATCGATACCTTCGTAAAAGCAGTACCTGCGGACCAACAAGCCATGCTAAAACAACAATATGATGCAAGCAAACAACAATTGTCTGCATTACCAGAAGCAGCTCAAGAGCAAGCTTGTACCCAAGCCACTGAACAATTGAAACAAGTTAAAGCGGCAATGGTTAAATAATTAAGCTTTTTTCTAGTAAGACCCGATACATATCGGGTCTTTTTTATTGATGAGATTTAGGATTCCGCTAATAGACGCTGAATAAGCTTGGCATTGGCCGGTGGAAACTGCGCTGGATCCAAATCCCGTTGTTCCAACCAGAATCCTTCTTGCCCCTCGCGGCCAAAAGGCTCACCGATCCATTCGGTGACAAGATAAAAACTGAAATCTAAAATTTTCGTCGGATATTCAAATTGAAAACGTTCATATAATTCGGCGTTTAGCACATGAATACCAATTTCTTCTTCCAATTCTCTTTTTAACGCTTGCTCGGGTGTTTCACCCGTATCCACTTTGCCACCGGGAAATTCGAGGGATTGGGCAAAATCTTGCCCTTCTAAACGTTGGGTTAAATAAATTTGCCCAAATTCATTACGAATAATACCGGCAGCCACCTGTCGTCGGGGTTTGTCCATAAGTTTATCCTTTATAAAACGGGGGCCTTAAACGCCCCCTCGATTTAAAAAGTTTTGCCAAAAACAACTGCTAAGTCATTGATTTTATTAGAGATAGATAAAAAACCTATTTTCCCTTTAAAATCAAGCCCTAAGCATAACGGGCACGATTACCGTGGCAATGTTTATATTTTTTACCACTACCACATGGGCAAGGCTCATTACGCCCGATGTGCTGATCGGCATAAGGATCACTACTTTCCGGTGTGTTATTAGCCGTGTTTGGTTCATCGCCTAATTCGCGATAGCTAGCCGCTTCGCGTTCTGCAGCCTCTACACGTTGGCGCTCACTTTCCTCAATTTCTTCCTGAGTACGCACTTTCACGCGGGTTAGTGTGCCAATCACATGATGTTTCAAGGAATCTAGCATTTCCGTAAACATCCGGAAGGATTCTTTTTTGTATTCCTGTTTCGGATCTTTTTGTGCATAACCGCGTAAATGAATACCTTGACGTAAATAGTCCATAGACGCCAAGTGCTCTTTCCAAAGTTCATCAAGGGTTTGTAACATCACGCCTTTTTCAAAATGGCGCATAGTCTCTGATCCCGCCAATACTTCTTTAGCTGCATATTCATCTTCCGCTTCCTGAATGATCCGTTCGCGTAGATTTTCCTCATGTAAATTGTTGTTTTCTTCCAACCAATGAGCGATCGGTAGCGCTAAACCAAATTCTTGTAGCAAACGCTCTTCCAAGCCTTTGATATCCCATTGTTCTTCCAAAGATTGCGGTGGAATATATTGATCTATCACATAATTAAACACATCGCTGCGAATGGCTTTGATGGTGTCGGAAATATCATCGTTATCCAATAAATAGTTGCGTTGCTCATAAATAGCATGACGTTGGTCATTAGCCACATCATCATATTCAAGCAAATTCTTACGACCATCAAAGTTATAAGCTTCCACTTTTGCTTGAGCTGACGCAATCACTTTTGCCAATAGTTTGGATTCCATCGCCTCGCCCGGCTGGGTAAAGGCTTTACGCATCATATTGAGCTTACCCTCAGTAAGATAAATGCGCATCAAACCATCATCCAAAGACAAATAGAAACGGGAAGAACCCGGGTCACCTTGACGACCTGAACGGCCACGCAACTGGTTGTCGATACGACGCGATTCATGGCGCTCAGTACCGATAATATGCAAACCACCTGCTTTCTTCACAATCTCGTGATTCTTCTCCCATTCAGCTTTCAAGGCATCAATCTGTGCAGCGGTCGGGCTTTCTAATTTAGTGGCTTGTGCTTTCCAGTTACCGCCCAAAATAATATCGGTACCACGACCGGCCATATTGGTAGCGATAGTGACAGCACCCGGTGCACCGGCTTCAGCTACGATTTCCGCTTCCTGTTCATGGAATTTAGCGTTTAGCACATTATGCTTAATCCCTGCTTGATTTAATGCGTTAGAAAGCAATTCTGATTTTTCTACCGACACCGTACCGACTAATACCGGTTGTTGGCGGGCCACACAATCTTTGATGTCTTCAATGATCGCATCGAATTTATATTGTTCGTTTTCAAACATAACATCGGTGCGGTCATCACGAATCATCGGACGATTGGTTGGAATTACTACAGTCTCCAAACCATAAATTTGTTGGAACTCAAAGGCCTCGGTATCCGCAGTACCAGTCATCCCGGCCAAGCGGTCGTATAAACGGAAGTAGTTTTGATAGGAAATCGAAGCGACCGTTTGGTTTTCACTCTTAATTTCTACTTTTTCTTTTGCTTCGATTGCCTGATGCAAACCATCGGACCAACGACGTCCTGCCATCGTACGACCGGTATGTTCATCAACGATCACGATTTCACCGTCTTTTACGATATAATCCACATCCCGTTCAAACAGGGTATGTGCTCGCAATGCCGCCATTACATGATGTAATAACATAATGCGGCCCGGTGAATAAAGGGAATCACCTTCTGGCATTAAACCTTGAGCAATCAACCAATCTTCAACTTTTTCCTGACCACGTTCGGTGAGGTAAGCCTGTTTAGTTTTCAGATCAAGGGTATAGTCACCGTCACCTTGGAATTCTTCAGTATCTTCTTTTTCCTGTTTAATCAAGATTGGGATTAGTTTATCCACCGCCATATAGAGCTCGGAACTATCCTCCGCCTGACCGGAAATAATCAATGGTGTACGGGCTTCATCAATTAGAATTGAGTCCACCTCATCCACTAACGCATAGCCTAAATGACGTTGAAAACGTTCTTCCTTGGAATGGGCCAAATTATCGCGTAAGTAGTCAAACCCCAATTCACTGTTGGTTGCATAAGTAATATCTGCAGCGTAAGCCGCTCGTTTGGCTTCTGGTGGTAAACCCGGTACATTAACACCAACAGTCATCCCTAAAAATTCAAATAATGGACGGTTGGTTTCAGCATCACGACGCGCTAAGTAATCATTCACAGTCACCACATGCACGCCTTTTCCTTCCAAAGCCATCAAATAGGAGGACAAGGTGGCTGTTAGGGTTTTCCCTTCACCGGTACGCATTTCTGCAATACAACGGTTGGTCAATACCATCCCACCAATTAGCTGCACATCAAAATGGCGCATTCCCATGACCCGTTTACTGGCTTCGCGCACGGTTGCAAAGGCTTCCGGTAAAATTTGTTGTAGGGTTTCACCATTTTGTAAGCGAGTGCGAAATTCATCGGTTTTCGCTTTTAATTGGTCATCGCTTAAAGCTTCAAATTGAGGTTCAAGTTTATTGATCTTAGCAACCTGTTTTCTCAATTTACGTAAAATACGATCGTTACGGCTGCCAAAAATTTTAGTTAAAAAGCTCATATAGTCTCTCTTAAAATAAAAACAAAAAATTATAGCGCCAAAAGACTTTGGCACCTGTTAGCAAAATGTTTTAAGAGAATAAAGGCCCTGCGCGGATTGGCGCATGTTGAGGGAGAAAAGAGAAGAATACATCGCTCTGATAGCGAGGGGTAAGCATTCTTTCAACCGCATGTGAGGAAGTGTGCGGTTGCAATGAACCTTGACGTAACTCCCGAACGGTAGCCAAGGTTTCTGAAACAATGCTTTGGGTTTCAGTTTGATAATTACCACCTACCATATTGGTGTTAGCGGTATCTAATTCTTGTGCGACAGGTAGCGCAAAAAACGCGATAACGCTGAATAGCAATCGCGACCAAAAATGCGGTTTAATTTTGCTTGTTTGCATCTGTCATTGTCTCGGGCAAAAATTGCGTGTATTGTAACGGAAATTGTCTAGACTGTCATATTATTGGGGTAATTTTATGCAAAACAAGTCTCCGCGTTATCACAAAGCAATGAATATTGTTGATGTGTTGGAAGGCTCTCAATTTGCCAAAATTATGCAGAAGGGGTTACAAATTAACGAAACCAACGAAAAGCTGCGCCCGCTCTTTCCTGCTGAACTACTGCCCTTTTTACGATTTGGCAATATCTCCAATCAGACGCTTTTTATTGAAGCAGCTAACGCCATGGTACGCCAAAGTATTCTATTTCAGCAGGCTCGTTTACTCACTCAAATTCAAACACATTACCCTGATATTCAACGGTTTGAGATCAAAATCAACCCAAATCTTCAATCCGAGACATGATTTCCGCAATGCGTCCCGACAAACTGGTTAGGCGCGAAATACTGCAATTAATTCCTTCACTTTAACCCGGCGCTCGGCGCTTTGACTAATTGAGCGTTGTACTTTGATCCGCTTAAATTTGGCTCCCTTATAAATTTCACGGGTAAATTGAGTATCATGATTTGAAATCACCACACAAATTTGCCGCTCTTTTTGTGCCAGTAAAGCACATTCAGCCAAGGCCTTTTGCTCATTAAAACCAAAATTGTTTCCTGCATAACCTGTGAAATTAGAATCCTGCGGTAAGGGGGCATAAGGCGGATCACAATAGATCACGCAATGTTTATCGGCTAAGGTAAAAGTCTGTTGAAAATCGGCACAAATAAACTGAGCATGTTGCGCTTTATGGGCAAAATAACGTAATTCATCTTCCGGGAAATAATGATTCTTGTAAGCGCCAAAAGGAACATTAAATTCATTTTTACTGTTATAACGACAAAGTCCATTAAATCCAAAACGATTTAAATACAGAAAGAGCACCGAACGCTCGAAGGGATCCGTTGAATGATTGAATTGGCGTCGCTTTTCATAATAATAAGCTGCACTATTGGCATTCTCGGCAAAGAAAATCGGTTTACAGGCAGTAATATAACCCTCAACATCATCCTTAACGATATTAAACAAATGAATTAAATCGGGATTAATATCCGCCAAGATATAGCGTTCAAAATGAGAATTCAGAAACACCGCCCCGGCACCAACAAAGGGTTCAATTAGGCATTGTTTATTTTTCGGAAAGGTTTTATTAATGTCATCCGTTAAGCGATACTTACCGCCCGCCCACTTCAGGAACGGTCGGTGTTTAATATGCGCATTAGTTTTATTTTTAGGACGCGGCATGACAAGGATGGGGACGGAAAAATTACCGCTTAATCACATTGGGTACAACGACGAATCGCCGTAAGCACCAGCTCTTTATCCGTGTCGGCCGCCACATAGGCTTGACCGAGGGATTTTAATAGAACTAGACGTAATTTACCGGCTAATACTTTCTTATCACGCATCATATGCGGTAAATAATCTTCTGGTTGCATAGCATCCGGTGAAACCGTAGGCAAATTGGCTCGAGCAAATAATTTTTCTAAACGCGCCACATCCTCAACCGAAAGATCGCCCAATAACTCGGATAATGCTGCCGCCATCATCGAACCTGCAGCAACCGCTTCCCCATGCAACCAATTACCATATCCTAAATGGGTTTCAATCGCATGACCAAAAGTGTGCCCTAAATTAAGCAACGCACGATCGCCTTTTTCCGTTTCATCACGGGCAACCACATCGGCTTTAATCTGGCAACAACGAGCAATACAATATTTTAAGGATTCCTGATTTAAGGCTACCAATTCATCAATATGAGCTTCCAACCATTCAAAGAACGGATAATCCAAAATTGCACCATATTTGATGACTTCGGCAAGACCAGCATTTACTTCACGTTTAGGCAAAGTATTTAAGGTGAGCGTATCAATAATCACTGCTGATGGCTGATAAAACGCACCAATCATATTCTTGCCTAATTCATGATTGACTGCCGTTTTGCCGCCAACAGAAGAGTCTACTTGAGCAAGTAAGGTCGTTGGAATCTGAATAAAACGGACACCGCGTTGATAACTCGCTGCCGCAAAACCCGCTACATCACCAATAACACCACCACCTAACGCAATAATCGTAGTATCACGACCATGGTTATGTTTGAGCAATGCCGTAAAAATAAGATTTAAGGATTCTAAAGTTTTATATTTTTCACCATCAGGCAAGAGCACTGATTCTACCGAACATCCGATAGTCATTAGTGTTTTGCGTACGGTTTCCAAATAATAGGATGCCACTGTCGGGTTACTAACGATCATCACTTTATCACCTGATTTGAGGGGATAACTAGATGCGTCCTGGAGCAATCCCTCCCCAATAGAGATGGGATAACCGCGTTCTTTTAACTCAACATTGACACACAACATCTTCTTTCCTTAAAGGCCGCTATTTAAGCCATTTAAATTATCAATTAAATCCACAATCTGATTCACCATCACCTTGGCATTTTGCTCATCAGTAGGCAACGTAATATCAGCTACCTCTTCATACAGCGGATTACGGATTTTGGCTAAATCCTCCAATACTTGGCGGGGATCTTCTGCACCTTGCAGTAGTGGACGATTTTTATCCCGTTGAGTACGTTGATATTGTTTATCAACGGTGGTTTGTAAATAAATCACAATACCACGGGCGGAAAGATAATTGCGGTTTTCCTTCGACATGATTGCTCCACCACCAGTGGACAGCACAATTCCCTGCATTTGGGTAAGTTCATTAATAATTTTTTCTTCGCGTTTACGGAAGCCTTCTTCGCCTTCCAAATCAAAAATCCAGCTGATATCCGCGCCGGCGCGTTCTTCAATGACCGCGTCCGAATCCAAAAAGTCCATTTTCAACTGCTGCGCCAACTGACGCCCAATTGTGCTCTTTCCTGCGCCCATTGGGCCAACTAAAAAAATATTACGAGTTTCTGCCATTGTTATTTTTCTAATACTAAAAAAGTGATAAACATGTGTAATCCCCGGTTCTAATACGCTATTTACATCGCAATCGACATTCTGCGCTAAGGAGACCACCCTAAAAAATGATCGGGGATTATCGCAATAAACCCCCTCCTTTTTCAACCTTTCACCGCATTTTATTTGCGCAACAGAATCAGTGGGTCATGCCTATTAGATTAAGAGATTGTGCTTTAATTCAGCGGCAAGTATAGTTATGGTGCATTTTTGTGGAGTAAAAATGAACGCACTATTATCTTTTCATCCGGCCCTTCTAGCGTTATTCGCCGGATTATTTACCTGGTTATGCACTATTATTGGCTCCGCACCAGTTTTTTTGTTTAAACAAGTCAACCGCAAATTTCTTGATGCTATGATGGGATTTGCCGCTGGTGTCATGATTGCTGCCTCCTTTTGGTCACTGTTAGAACCCTCTCTCGAATTTGGTAAGACCAACGGTGATACCTATTACTGGCTTCCCACTTTAATCGGTTTTTTACTTGGTGGCGGATTTTTACGCCTAGTCGATTTTGTGGTGCCCCACTTACATTTAAATAAGCCAATTGAAGAAGCCGAGGGCCCGCCAATGAAAAAGGCTTATCAAAATCCATGTTGCTATTTCTAGCCATCACCATTCATAACCTTCCTGAAGGTTTAGCCGTGGGCGTTGCCTTTGGCGCACTAGCAACTTTGGGGACGGTATCGACGCCATGCCGGTATTAATGAGTGCAATTGGACTCACTCTCGGCATCGGTCTACAAAACATGCCGGAAGGTGCAGCGCTTTCCATGCCTTTACGGGCGGAGGGGAAAAGCCGCCTAAGCGCTTTTTTATATGGAAGTTTTTCCGCGATTGTCGAACCTATAGGTGCTGTTATTGGTGCACTATTTGTCATCAGTATGACTTCTATCTTACCGTATGCATTGGCTTTTGCCGCGGGCGCTATGATTTTTGTGGTGGTCGAAGAACTGATCCCTGAATCACAAAGCAATGGTAATACGGATTTATCAACCTTAAGTCTGATGCTCGGGTTTGCCCTGATGATGGTTTTAGATGTTGCTTTTGGCTAAATTTCCATTTTTTAACCAACACTAATAAAATCAATGACTTACATCACATTTTAGGAAAAACTCTAAAAAACAAAAGGGCGTTTCTAGTGCCTACTCATGTTATTTCAACATTTTGTCCTTAGTACGGCTTAACTGGTTCGACCTTTTAAAATAGAACTCAGCCGATAAAACTCGGTCAGAACGTAAAGTCTCTAGATGTAATATAAGAATACCGGATTTGTACTATGAAACTTTCATCCTCTACGATGAGGTCTGTGCTGTTGAGCCTTTGCACCGCCACAACAGCCCCTTCTCTTCTAGCTAACCAAACACCTACTGATGTTGCTCGTGAAAAAATCATCATCTTTTCCCGTCAAGGTGATGCACAGTTGCAACAAGCCATTTCACAATTGGATGCGCTTTATCAACGCACCAACGATCGCAAAGTGCGTGATGATCTAATCGCGCTTTATCTACGTAGCGGTCAATCCGCTAAAGCTTTACAGGTTTGTCCCGAATGCTCGCCTTCCCAATTATCGGAAAGCGAATTAGAAAACCTAGGAAAAGCCGCTCGCAATGAAAAACAATTTGAACGCTCCTATGCGCTTTATGAGCAATTGGCTAAAAAATTCCCGAACAATCAAAATGGTTGGTTAGGTACAGCCTTAGTTGCCACCGAATTAAAACGCTATCCGGCAGCGAAAAATGCCTTGGCCAACTATAAAAAACGTTTTGGCCAAAATGGCGGTTTTAAAGATGCTCAGAATTATTTCTTAGATGCGTCCGAAGCTGATATGGCAAAACTCGGGCGTTGGCAATCCATGTTGGAGAAAGATCCGAAAAATGCTGACTTGGTGCGCAATCTTTACCGTTTAGCATCTAAATACAATATGCGTCCGCTACAAGAAAAATTAATGCGTGAGCATGGCGATTTGTTCAACACTAAAGATAAGTTATGGCTGGAACATGATGGAGCCATCGTCTCAGCTAAAATTGCACAAAATAATCGCGAATTAAATAATTCCTTTGAGCGTCTAGGCGCTCTACTCGGTAATTTGACCCAAGACAATCCGCTTTATCCGCAAACCCTAGCGGATCACTTTGCTCTCGGGGTACGTTTGGGGAAATTGAAAGACGTACGCAAAGATTACGAAGAATTACAAAAACAAGCTAATCCGCCGGCTTATTTGGAAGAAGCCTTTGCCGATTATTGGGCGCAAAAAGGCTCTCCACATGAAGCCTTGAAGCGCTATCAAGCAATTGAGCAAAAACTGTTGGATAAAAAACAAAAACCGTCCGATGGGTTGCTCTTTAAGCTTGCCTCCAGTGCCAGCGATGCAGGCAAATTCCCACTTGCCCAACGTTATTTGGAGCAGGTGAGTAACAATTCTTCAATCAACGACTATACCCATACGACACGAATTACCAATCCGTCCTATGACACGCGCTATTTTGGCTTAGCTCGCCTTGCATTATGGCGCGGCAATGCCTCATTAGCCCAGCAAATGATCGATAAACGGGCTTTAGAACAAACTCCCGGCGACCCTTGGGTATTAATGCAAAAAGCTGAATTGGAACGCAGTAGAAATAATTTTGATGACGCTGAATATTGGTTAAATCGTGCCGACGTATTCTTTACCAAAGCGGATCAAAAAGAAATACGCTATGCGAAAACAGAACTGGCCTTAGCCAAAAATGATTTACCCACAGCAAGCCGCTTAGTTTCCGGTTTTACTGAAGATGAACGAATGGAAGCGAAATCGGTAATCGATAACTACGAACTAGCCCACTCCGGCCGTATCGTTGGCGCCGTTGGTATTCAACATCGAACTTCTGCACCAACCAAACAGGGCAATGAAAGCTCACAAAACTATGCTATCTATAGCCCCAAAACCGCTGACGGCCATGATGTTTACGTGCGCTATGGCGAAACCCGCTCACCGGTATCAGAAGAAACCCTTACTGCCCGTTTCGTTGGTGCTGGTACGGAATTAAACTTTTATCCGTTTAACCTTAACTTAGAAGCAGGTAAAGGTATTCATTTGAACAAACGCGGCTATGCGTTAGCCAACTTAGACTACGAATTAAATCAACATTGGGATTTTAGCCTAAGTGGCCATTATAATGGGGTCAATGTACCGGCCAGAGCTGCCGCACAGGATGTGTATACCCGAGGCGGCGGTTTTTCTGCGGCCTATACTTATTCAGATGTTTTACGGGCCGGCGCCGGTGCTTATCTGACCCGTTTTACGGACGGCAACCTACGTCGAGATCTGAATTTCTGGTTAAATACCCAAACGTTCAAACATGACCGTTGGACATTAACCAACAGTTTCCGTATCGACCATACTAAAAACAAACTTATCGATACGGCTAATTACTATAATCCGTCAAAAGCGCTTGGCTTAGATTTCGGCGCTGATTTAAGTTACTACCAGCCACTTGATCACCGCTTGATCTTGACTCACCACCTTAAAGGTAACCTAGGCTCTTACAAACAGCAGGATTTGCCGCGTGAAAGAACTTGGTCGGTCAGTTATGGGAATGAGTGGCGTATCGGCAAAAAATACGGTGTATCTTATGAATTCGGACGTAAGAAAAATATCTACGATGGTGCCGCTGAATATAATAATTTCGGAAATTTAAATTTCTCTTTGTATTACTAATACTTGGTGTTTTTTATGAATCTCTCTAAAAAGTTAAAACAACTGTTAGTTTTTTCTCTTGCAGTATTCTCAACAACCGCATTCGCCCAAGATTACTATAGTGTATTGGGCTATCACTCGGTGGTTGATGATACAGCCCCAAAGGAAGAAAAGAACTTTTTCCCACAAACTCTTTCTGCTTCTATGTTAGTCAACCACTTCAATTGGTTGAGACAAAATGGTTATAACATCATCAGCTGGCAGCAAGTGATTGATGCTGAAAATGGCAAGGGCACTTTGCCAGAAAAGGCTGTTCTGCTCAGTTTCGATGATGGTTATAGAACCATGTATAACGTGATCTATCCAATCCTTAAAGCCTACAACTACCCTGCTGTATTTGCCCCTGTGGTTGGTTGGATCGATACTCCGACGGATGGGAAAATTCACTACGCCAATAAAATGTTACCTCGCAATTTATTCGTCACCTGGCAAGAAATTCGTGAAATGGAACAAAGTGGTTTAGTAGAAATTGCCTCACATACCTACGACTCGCACCATGGCGTACTCGCCAATCCGGGGCATAGCCAAATTCCAGCAATAATATCCCCAACATACATCGACAATAAATACGAAACCAAAGCAGAATATAGACAGCGTTTAACACAGGATTTCACTCAGTCAGCACAAAGTATTTACCGCAACTTAGGCAAACCACCAAGAATTATGGTGTGGCCTTACGGTAAATTTAACGATACCGCTGTTGAAGTCGCCAGACAGGCAAAAATGCCCCATCACTTTGGTCTTGGTGAAAAAATCATTAATAAAGTCGGTGATAAACACGTTGGTCGTTTGTTGGTCACTGCTGAAACTGATTTCGCGACAATGAAGAGCTTCCTTGACGGTATTGATGATGAAAGCAAAATTCAACGTACTGTACATGTTAACTTAGACTCTATTTACGATGACAACAAAATCCAGCAGGCCAAAAATTTAGATAAACTTATCGACCGCATTTACAAATACGGTGTGACTACCGTTTATCTACAAGCCTACTCCGATCCCGATGGTGATGGTGTGGCCGATGCACTTTATTTCCCGAATAGCTACTTACCGGTACGCGATGATATTTTCGGACGTATTGCCTGGCAATTGGAAACTCGTGCCGGCGTAAAAGTATATGCCTGGATGCCGGTACTTGCTTTTGACATCCGCGCCAAAGTACCAAATGCACAATTTGTCACCGATAGTCGCACCGGCAAACCGGCAACCGATAAATCTTTGCGTTTATCGCCTTACGATGCCAAAAACATTGAAATTCTTAAATCGATCTATAACGATTTATCCTTCTACGCTAAATTTGATGGTATTTTGTTCGGTAATGATGCATTCCTAACCGATTTTGAAGGCCAACCAAGCCACAGCGAGGGAAATACGGTAAGCAATGCGGCTAAGCAAAAAACTCAAGATTTAATTAAGGTAACAGATCAATTAGCGAATGCGTTAAAACCTTATGTGATGGATGGTTCCCGTGGTTTGAAAACGGCCCGTAATCTTGATGCTGTAACAGTTGTAAATCCTAAAGCAGAAGAGTGGTTTGCGCAAAACTTACAAGCCTTTACCAAGCATTACGATAAAACCATCGTCATGGCGATGCCATATATGGAAAATGAACAGGTTATTTCTGATGGTGCGGCTAAGGATTGGTTAAAAAACCTAATTGAAAAAGTACGTGAGAGCGTACCATTGGAAAAGGTATTGTTTGAACTACAAGCTACCAACTGGCGGACAAAAACCCCTGTTCCAGAAAAAGAACTTATCGATTGGATAAAACTACTGCAGCAATACAATATTTACAGCTACGGTTACGAACCCGATAATTTCATTAGCAATCAGCCGGATATGCAAAAAATGAAGCCTTATATGTCCGTTAATACTAGCGCAGCCAAGCCTTAAGGATTCATATGAGTATATTAGAAATCTTAGGGATCTTTGTTTTCATCTACCCTGCCGGTATGGCAATTTATTGGGTAATGGCAGCGCTCTGCTATTATGTTTTTATGGAAGGGAAATTAGGTACGCCACCATTTCAGAGCATGCCTAAGGAAGAAGTGCCAATGGTTAGTGTAATGATCCCTTGCTATAACGAAGGGGATAACCTTGATGAGGCAATTCCCTACTTATTGCAAATGCATTACCCAAACTATGAATTAATCTTTATTAACGATGGCAGTAAGGACAATACCGCTGAAATTATCGATCGTTGGGCCGACAAAGATTCTCGGGTTGTAGCCCTTCATCAAGAAAACCAAGGCAAAGCCAGTGCGTTAAACCATGCGCTGCTTGTTGCCAAGGGGAAATATGTCGCCTGCATCGATGGCGATGCCGTATTAGACTACGATGCCCTTGATTATATGGTGCAATCCCTTGAGCTCAACCCAAAATATGGCGCGGCTACAGGTAATCCACGAGTGCGCAATCGGAGTACGTTACTCGGCCGTTTGCAGGTATCTGAATTTAGTTCGATTATCGGCTTAATCAAACGAGCTCAATGTCTAATGGGAACAATCTTCACTGTATCCGGTGTTTGCTGTTTATTCCGTAAAGATGTGATGGAGCAAATCGGCGGTTGGAGTACCAATATGATCACCGAAGATATTGATGTCAGCTGGAAAATTCAAACGGCGGGCTACAATATTATGTATGAACCGCGGGCGCTGTGTTGGGTACTCATGCCTGAGCGTCTTGGAGGCCTTTACAAACAACGTTTACGTTGGGCTCAAGGCGGCGCAGAAACAATTATGAAATACTTCCCACAGGTGTGGCGCTGGAAAAATCGTCGCTTGTGGCCGATGTATGCCGAATATTTTGTCACGGCTATTTGGGCGGTGCTATTAGTCTCGCTATTAGCCGTGTCATTATATAGAAAAGTCATAATGGGCGTAGATATCTACAATTGGGGACTATTTGAAACCAATATTGCCATTATGTTCTTTTCATTTTTCTTACAATGTCTCTTAAGTTTATATATCGATTCACGATATGAAAAAGGCTTGCTGCAATACAGCCTGTCCTGTATTTGGTATCCCTATGTTTATTGGTTGCTAAATACAGTTACATTACTGGTAGGTATTCCGAAAGCCATCTTTCGTAATAAGGCCAGATTGGCCGTTTGGACAAGCCCGGATAGAGGAGTTTAGTTATGTCATCCGTAGAACTACAAAGACTCATGGTCATTAATAAAGGAAAGCACCTTCCAATGAAGATGAAATTTAAAAGCGTCCTCTTGGATATCCTCACTTGGGTATTATGGATTTATATCATCACGTTTGTGATTCGTTATGCACAAGGAATTTTCACCCAACCCGTGTTGGAAACGTTTTTCTTTGTTGATGTTATTGGGTTGATGTTTGGTGCCGCTATCTTACTGGTACTTTTGGCTTATTTTTGGTCAATTATTACCGTTGAGAAAACCGAAAAGTCGAAGGCCTAATTAATGCCTGATGAATGAAAAACGCCACTGCTGTGGCGTTTTTTTATGTGTTTTATTCAGAAAAATAACTAGAAAAATTCATTTTTAAACCATTCCTAATAAAATCAATAACTTACAGTCTATTTTTAGAAAAACTCTGATTTTCGTGGGGGCGTTTCGACAGCTCAAAGGAACGACTAACAAATATTAAAGCGATGTCCAAATAAAAAGCCTCCGCATGGAGGCTTTGTGGTATCAATTATTCTTGGATCTCATTGGCCACGAAGAAATAGGCAATTTCCCGTTGGGCGCTTTCGATACCATCCGAGCCATGCACCGAATTCTCCTGCTGACTCAAGGCAAAATCTTTACGAATTGTTCCCTCTGCCGCATTCGCCGGATTGGTGGCACCAATCAAGGCACGGTAATCTTTCACGGCATTTTCTTTTTCCAACACCGAAACCACTATTGGACCGGAAACCATGTAATCGACTAGTGACTCAAAAAATGGTTTGCCTTGATGTTCGGCATAAAAACCTTGTGCTTGCTCTTTGGTTAATTGCAACATTTTTAGCGCAACCACACGAAACCCTTGCGATTCAAAACGCCCTAAAATAGTACCGATTAAATTACGCTTTACTGCATCAGGTTTAATAATTGAAAAAGTACGTTCTGTCATAAAAAAATCCCACTTAAATTGACTTTGTTAATAATAAATTCGCTAAGGTTTTCACACCGATTCCGGTTGCTCCAACCGCCCATAAATCACTACCGGATTTACGATAAGTTGCCGAACAATCAATATGCAACCAATGTTGTTGATAGTTTTTCACAAAATACGATAAAAATGCCGTCGCGGTACTTGCTCCCGCGCCCACCGGCACCGTACCGGTATTCGCAATGTCCGCAAAGGAAGAGCTAATTTGAGCTCGATGGAATTCTTCAAAAGGCAAACGCCAGAAAGGTTCATTTTCTTCTGTAGCAGCCTGGAACAGGCTCTTCACCAACTCATCATCCATCGACAGTGCGCAATGGTAGTCATTTCCCACCGCTACTTTTGCGGCTCCGGTTAAGGTAGCACAATCTACAATAAATTGTGGATTTTGACTATCTGCTTCAATTAAACCATCCGCTAATACCAAACGACCTTCCGCATCGGTATTTAAAATTTCAGCGGTCACACCATTTTTATAGGTGATAATATCGCCCAATTTAAATGCATTACCACTCACAAGATTCTCGGCACAGCATAAATACAGTTTTACCCGTTGATTTAAACCGCGCGCAATTGCTAGCCCTAATGCGCCAGTTAATAGTGCCGCGCCGCCCATATCGGTACGCATAGTGCTCATACCATCACTTGGTTTGATACTATAACCACCACTATCAAAGGTAATGCCTTTACCAACCAAGCAAGCCAATACCGGCGCATCCGGATTATCGGTTGGGTTATAATCTAATTGCAACATTGCAGGTGGATTGATTGAACCTCGTCCCACGGTAAAAATGCCTTGATAATTCTGCTCATTCAGCGCTTCACCGGCAATAATCTTAAAACTGATCGCATTTTTATCAGCATAATTTTCAGCTTGTGTCGAAATAAACTCCGCTGCACGTTCCGCTAATTTAATTGGGGTAAGTGTTTGTGCCGGTTCATTAATAATTTCACGTACAAAATCACTACATTCAATACGGGCTAATAATTCATCTTGAGGCTCATCATCCAAATGAGGAAACTCAATCGAATAATCTTGCTTCGCTGTATAAAAACCTTGATAAAAAGCCCAACTATTTTCCAATTGCCAAGCTTCACCGACCAACTCAACATCTCTAATACCTTGACTGCGCAATTTACGTGCGGCCTTTTGAACTAGGACGAGATTAGATTTATCATCCTCTTTAAGATGAATAACGGCTTGCTGCTCTTGATTAAAACTTAAGACAGCATTCTTGCCCCAATTATCGGAGGCCGGGGAGTTTGAAAGGGTAATTTGCATTATGATTTTCCTTTATTTATCTGTATTTTCTAAATACCACTTCACGGTTTTACGAAGTCCTTGTTCAAAGCTTGTTTGCGGTTGCCAAGCTAACTCATTATAGATTTTTGAGCAATCCAATGAATAGCGTACATCATGGCCCGGACGATCTTGTACATTGCGGATCAAATCTGTATAGCGCTTAATATGGCTCGGTTTGTTCGGCAAAAATTCTTCAAGCAATTCACAAATAGCATTAACGACTTCAAGATTCGTTTTCTCACAATTTCCACCAATATTATAGCTTTCACCAATCCGACCTTCTGTCAGCACTCGATACAAAGCCTGTACATGATCATCGACAAACAGCCAATCGCGAATTTGCTGCCCATCACCATAAACCGGCAATATTTTTCCACTAAGCGCATTTGAAATTATTAAAGGAATAAGCTTTTCTGAATGCTGGTAAGCGCCATAATTATTGGAACTATTCGTAATGAGTATTGGTAAGCCATATGTACGATGCCAAGCCTGTACTAAATGATCACTAGCGGCTTTGGATGCCGAATAAGGACTACTTGGATGGTAAGGTGAATGTTCGGTAAAAGCGGGTTCCGTAAGTGATAAATCACCATAAACCTCATCAGTGGATATATGATGAAACCGGAAAGCCGACTTCTTAGCCTCGCTCAAGCTATACCAATAATCTTTAGCAACCTCTAACAAATTATAAGTACCCACAATATTGGTCTGAATAAAATTAGCAGCGCCTGCTATAGAGCGATCCACATGGCTTTCCGCAGCCAAGTGCATGACTGCATCGGGTTGATAGCGTTCAAAAGCCATTTGTAAGGTTTTCTGATCGCAAATATCTATTTGTTCAAAGCAATATCGAGGATTAGCTTCCACAGATTGCAACGCCAAGCGGTTTGCCGCATAAGTTAGCTTATCAAGATTAATGACGTTATCATTTGTGTGATTAATCAAATAGCGAATCAACGCTGAACCAATAAACCCCGCACCACCGGTAATAAGAATTCGATTAGCCATTAACAACACTCGCTATAATCACACTAATAAGCACCATCTCTTTTGAGTACCACTTTAAGGGTTTTCAATAAAATAACCAAATCATTCCAAAGCGACCAATTTTTGGCATACCAAGCATCAAAATAAACGCGATTTTCATAGCTTACATTATTACGTCCGCTTACCTGCCATAATCCGGTCATACCCGGCTTTGCCATTAAATAATAGTCCACATCATCCCCATAATAAGCTAACTCTTCTTGGATAATCGGGCGAGGGCCAACCAAACTCATTTCGCCTTTCAGGACATTCCAAAGTTGCGGTAATTCATCAATACTAGTTCGACGCATAAACTTACCCAGCTTAGTGATACGCGGATCATTTTTAAGTTTGAAGTCTTGTTCCCATTCGGCTCTGGCTTGTGGATCGGTTGCTAATAAATTTGCTAAAACCGCCTCCGAGTTACTCACCATAGTTCTAAATTTTAAACAATTGAAGGTTTTCTTGCCCTGGCCTATACGTGGATGACGATAAATTACCGCTCCGCCATCCCGACAAATCAGTAAACTCAATAATAAAAACAAAGGAGATAACACGATCATCAATAGCGTAGAAGCCACAACATCAAAAATCCTCTTGATTAATTTGGATGATCGTTTAGCCAAATTATTATTAACTCGAAATAGTACCATTTCTTGGCTAAACAAAAAGGACATGTCGGTACCATAAAGCGGAATGCCTCGAAAATCAGGAATAACCGAAATAGAACGACACCCTTTACGAATCAAATAGCGTAGCCAGAAATCCTGTTTAGTACTATTTTCCTCATCTACTGCAAGAATAAACTGAGTAAAATCAACCGAAACCAAACGCATAAGTAATTCTGGGTTATGTCGCATCACTGGAACAGCGTCAATAAATTCAGAATTGTACTCTTCCGTAGTAACAAATAGTTTTATATCTAAACCCAAGTAAGGTTCATTATTCAATGCATCAAAAACCTCTTTAGCATTCTTACCATTACCGATAATGATTGTTTCCTTTAAATACCATCCGGTTTTTATTAATACATTTTTTATGAGAATCCGCAAAAGAGGTACCAAAACAAAAATACACCCCCAAGTCACCGACCAGAAATAACGAGAAACATAAAGACGGGAAAAAGCGACTATCGCCAATTCAATAATAAAAAGAATCAGTAATGTACGGAAAATTTCTTTTAGCTCAAACCAGAATGGTTTTCGATAAGTATAGTGTCGTAAGCGTATCCAAAACCATAGCACACCAACAAGAGATACACAGGCATGAATCAATACATAAGCATCAAACTCATCCAACGGAAAATAAAAACGACCGCTACGGGCAATATCCAATACCTCATAGGCAATGAATAATGAGCTAAAAAGTGTTAAAAAATCAGTGGCTAGTAGGATAAATTTACACCACGTAATTTTATGCATAGCGCAGTCCTTATCTTAAAAATTTCCGTTTTAATAAATTAATCGCTTTTTTAAACAAATGTTCGCCCTCTAAATTTACTACCGATACTTCACAAATTTTTAACTGACGATACACCAACCAAACATTAAACAAACGCTCAGCTATAAAACCAAAAACCCTTTGCTGATAGGCATCATAGTCTTGTAGGTCTAAACGTTTTTCTAACTCAAAAAGAATCCTAAACAACCAATCACAATAAGCATCAAAATCAGTTTTCTTTAGCACGAACATATTATAAAGATAAAGCGTTTTCCCCTGCATTACTCGATTAAAAGCGGGAATATAATCCGGAAAATATTCTTTGATAATGTCTCTGGCACGATCAAGATCACTAATATAATGAGCATGCCGATAATGGCTATAAATACTTTCAATCCAATAATTGCGATGTCGCGGCACAATCGCATCGTAGTTTTGCATCAATGTAAAGATCTCTGATGCCGATAAAATAGCCTTCCCTTTTAGCTGACAACCTGAACCTTTAAAAAAACGGCGATAATGAGTCAACCCAACATAATCACAATCAGCAAAGAAATGATTTTTCCAAGCCCAGTAAATTGCAGTAAGCTCACAAAAATTTTTATTTTTACCGGAAATATTGATTCCTTCATTATCAGATAAAATGCCTAAATCCACAGTACTCAAGACACGACCGACCTGAATAGGTTGATAAATTTCATCTTGAGGAAAGTCATAGGATTTATGGGTAACCGTTAGGATTTTTATCTGCTTCATGACGCTTTTAAATACTCTTTATGATGAGAAAAATCACCGCTTAGCCCATGCCACATCGCACGCCAGGCGAATAGTAGCCGGGAAATACTCGGTTGGGTAAAAGCATAAAACCACGTGGTTTTAACAAAAAATGCCAAGGCATAAACAAGTCCTTTATGTTTGGCAAAAGTAGCTATCGTATTACGACAAAAACAATATTGTTTTAAGTCAGAATGAGCGTTATTAAAACGCAATTTACCAAAAAACATGGGTTCGGAAATTGAACTCGCAATAGGATGATAAAACAATGCATCAACCACGGTTAAAATTTTAGCGCGATTCACTTCAGCACGCATCGTGTACTCCCGTTCATCTCCCCAAATGAAATATTCCTGCATAGGCAATCCCATCTGACGCACCAGTTCTTTGCCAATCAAGGTACCATTAAAAGGTAACACTATGTCTTTAATTTGATTCTCTACTTTTAAAGAATCGGGGATATCTGAATAGCGATCGATAACCTGTAATGTTTTTGGTAAACGCAAACTAAAGCTCAGTTTCTCTGTACCCTCACAATCAATCACTACTGGACCGATATAACAATTATCAGTCGTATAAGGGATTAGTTTTTCGAGACAATCCTCCGCAGGAAAACCATCATCATCCATCAACCAAATATAATCAAAGCCTTGCTCAAAGGCATATTTGATTCCCTCATGGAAGCCTCCTGCTCCACCTCGATTTTCAGGCAGTGTAACCAAAGTGAACGTATCACTATTTTTCCAACCATGCTGTGCTAAAAAATCTACTGTGCCATCAGTACTCGCATTATCAATTACCACAACATGAGATAGTGCGTGAGTTTGCTCTTTTAATGCATTTAAACAATGCAGCAATAATTTTTTGCGGTTGAAAGTAACCACCACCGCACAAATTGATTTTTCAGTACGCATAATCAACTCAATCTTATTAAACAAAAGCCATACACGAAATCGTATATGGCTCGATGCAAAGCTCGCTACACTTAATCCATATTCACATAAAATGGTTTAATGGCGCTCTGTTTTTCTAACGATTCTTTCACCGCATCAGCGGTTTCTAACGCTTCTTTAATCGTCACATCCATATCCAAATAACGATAAGTACCTAAACGACCGACGAAAGTCACTTGTGTTTCTTTGTTTGCCTTTTCAACATATTGTTGTAAAAGTGCTTTATCTTTTACTAATCTAATCGGGTAATACGGAATATCATTTTCACCACATAGACGGCTAAATTCACGATAACAAATTGTTTTCTCATGTTGTTCCCACGGTGCAAAATGTTTATGTTCTGAAATACGAGTATATGGTACTTCTTCATCACCATAGTTAATTACCGCATTACCTTGGAAATCACCTTCATCACGGAATGCTTCAAAATCTAAGGTGCGATAACCTAAGCGCCCTAATTCAAATCCAAAGTACGCATCTAACGGACCAGACCAGAAAATGTGATCAAATTCTGCTTTCATTGATTCAGCAAATGGCGTATTTAAACGTACTTCAATATTTTCATGATCTAAAATCGCTTCTACAATTTGTGTATAACCGTTTTTCGGCATACCTTGGAATTTATGTGCGAAGTAGTTATCGTCATAGTTAAAACGTACAGGTAAGCGTTTTAAAATGCTTGCCGGTAACTCTTTTGGCTCAACACCCCATTGTTTTTTAGTGTAACCATAGAAGAAAGCTTTATACAAATCCTTACCTACAAAACGCATTGCTTGTTCCTCAAAGGTTTGAGGATTGGTAATAGACAAGTCTGCTTGAGCCTCAATTAAAGCTTTTGCTTCTTTTGGCGAGCAAGTTCTGCCAAAGAATTGATTGATGGTATGCAAATTAATCGGTAATGAATACACTGCGCCTTGACTAATCGTTTTTACACGATTAACAAACGGCATAAACTCACCAAAGTTGTTCACATAAGCCCATACTCTTTCATTATCAGTATGGAAAATATGTGGGCCATAAACATGCACCATAACATTAGTTTCGGTATCACGCTCGGAGTGGCAGTTACCTGCCACATGGCTACGAGAATCAATAACAACGGTTTTATAACCTTTTTCTGCTAACTCGCGAGCGATGACCGCACTCGAGAAACCAGCACCTACTAATAAAAAAACACCCATACTATCTGTCTAATAAGTATTTAACTCGAAGTCCCATAAATGGTTTTTCAATAGCATAAAAAGATAAACTTGAAACGAGTATCACAACAATCATTTTAATAAATAAAACAACCCAATCTCCTATACCGTCAAAATATAAAGATATAAGTTTATTTATAAAAAAACCAGTTGGCACATGTAATAAATAAATAGAGAAACTTACCCCCCCTAAGAATGCAAGAACTTTACTTACCCTCTCTAACATTAGACTCTGAAATTGCATACTTAAATATCCAATTATAATTCCCCCCCACAAAACAGCTTCTAATGTAAAAGAGAAAACTGAAGCAAACAAATTTGTATCTATTGTATTCGTATTTTTAAATAAAATAGTTAACCCTAAAATAGATAAAGTAATAGTTGCTATAGCAACTATCTTACTCATTTTTTTATCATGTGTCGTATACCATATACCATATGCTATACCTATTACAAACTGATCAAGACGACCTAAAATAGAGTGATAAAAATCCCAATAAGGATTATGAACATCGCCATATCCTTGTGAAACATAAAAGACCATCACTTTTAACAATAGGAAAAAACTTATTAATGTTACAATCCATCTAATACCATATTTGGTAAAAAATAACATTATTACCGGGAAGATTAAATAAAACTGGAATTCAACTGCAACAGTCCAAATAGGGCCTGATGGAAAAATATTATTACCCCAACCAGAACCATCACCTCCTGTATTCAATTGCAGTGTAAACAATCTTAAAATATCAATAGGATTAGAATTATTTCTATTGAGCATTATCACTATCATAATTAATATAGTAACCAGGGGGAATATTCTTAAAATCCTATTATATATAAACTTATGATAGATAATCTTTTTAGCTCCCGCCCCTACTATTAATGTAAATAAGAATCCACTCAAAACTAAAAATAAACTGACCCCACTAGTTCCTTTTTGGATCCATAATATAATTGAATCTACAAAAAACAAATCACTAGTCCACATGTTATTTGTAATTTTTTCTATAATAAAATGATGTGTTACCACAAGCATGGCCGCTATAAACCTAAGATGATCTAATTTAGCCAAATATTTCATATTAGAAGAATTCATATACTACCTATACTAATAACAAATAGTCACAATATAATCTTAATGCATTAGCTAACATAGCTTCCTGTCTATGTGGCTTATCAAAATGTAATGGAATCATAGATAAGAACAATAAAATTGTTGGTGCAATAATTTGTTTATTTGTCACCTCTGGCAGTAATTGTACTTCCATAAAGGAGCGCTGAATTTCCTCTAAACGGTTATCTACATTGAAATTCAGTTTCACTCCCAATTGGTCTGATTTTTCCAGAGTAAAGGAGTCCGCAATAATAAAATCATACAAACCAATAAATGAGTGACAAAGTTTTGCTAGATCATAAGTTTGATTACCATAAATGGTTAATTCTTGCTTAGCATTTAATCCGCGAGGGTCGATAACTTTAATGCCATTACTGCGAGAATCAAACATAATATTGCTAAAACACAAATCACCGTGGCTTACCGTTAATACTTCAGGTAATGCTAATGTTTGTTCAATACACTCTTTAGCTATTTGACGCAAACTTGGTAGTGGAACACCGTTATAGCGAGTTGGTTGATCTAAGTCGATACCCTGGTGTTTAGCATAGGTCTCAAGACGGTCATAGGTTTTATCGGCATACAATGCAACCGAATCCTCATGAATCTTTTGGCAAAGTTCTTCATCACCATTTGGAAAACATTTTCTAGACTCACTCATGTAAAGAGCAATCAGACTCAAAATATTGTCCCAAAAACCTACGGTATTTTTACCATGAACAAAAATCTCATTAAGTGGTAAAAATGGCAAATATTCGGTTTCATAAAACGGATTACCTTGTTCTGTGATACCTGATTGAATAAGTTGCGGAGTGAAACGTCTCAATCTTACCGGTAACTCCTTAAACCAATTAGCCTCAGCTTCAATTTTTCTTGGTGGCGTACCTGATTTCCAAACAACACCATTTTCAATTTTTAATGAATTAAAAGCACGCTGTGTGGTAATTGCTGAACGAGAACGGAAATAGGTATTGATATGCCCTAGGTCATACCAATTATCAACTTCTTTATATACTAAACTAGGCTCTTCATTTGCATACATTTGAACCGACTTAGTAAAATTTCCCTGAGTTGTGGCTAAGGCACGAATTAAATTTTGAGTAGATGTAAATGAAAAATAACCGCACCAAACCAATTTATTATCTTTTTTCTGTTCAAATTCCCATCCATAATCATCTTGAGTCGTTGCTAACGCAATACAATCTTTTTCTTGAGGAAATGAATTAAGTAAAGTATCGCCATGTAATAGTCTCAATACATCACCATCAAATCCGACAGTATTTAAAACATAAAGAACTGCCATCCCAAGAGAGATACCTTCAGGAACAGAGACGGTTTGAATATTCAAACTTTCCAAAAGCGACTTTTCATCAATACTCAATGCATAGTTTTTAGGCAATGAAACAACAATACGTTGATGACGCCCAAAACTCTGCCGTAAGGCTGTGACTTGATATGTTAAAAGCTTGCGATTACCAATAGGTAAGAAACAAGGCGGAATAGCACCGAATTCATTACGGAATTCAACATTAACATAGTCTGCTGAATTAATTAGAATCATATTCACCATCCATTTTTGTTAATTTACGAATCTCGTCGTAAGTTAAATTAATAAATTCATCGGGACGCAATGCTCTATCATCCACATAGAACCCATCGTGACCACACCAAGGTTTCCCTACATAAATTTCATCATAAGGAACATTATGCCGCTCTAACCAATCCATAATGATCGGTAAAGTATGCACATTAATCTTCCCGACATTTCCCTCATAAGTTCGCATATTACGGCTTGAGCTAATAACGATTTCAAACCCCTTTGCTTTATATTCGCGTAACTTTTCAATTACCGGAATTATCGGTTTAGCATTTCTATAATCGCCATTCTCTGTAAGAGTAATGGTATTATCTAAATCCATAATTAAACGTTTCATATTATGGCTCCTACTTATTTAATAATGCTAGATATTCATCCGGTGTTCCACAAAATAAGATCTTATCTGTAGGAATTAAATCATAGAAAACATTTTTCCCTTGGGAAATCAATTCATTATAAAGTGGCGCTATGTAATATTCATTTTTTGTAGTATTACCTGAATGTTTGGCATCTAAAAACAATTTTTCAAATACAGATTTATTTTTAAAATAATATAAACCATCGCTACACAAATCAGAGATTCGCTCTTTCTCAGTAGTACGAATCACTTTTTTAGACGATCCATCAGGCATAGCAAAAGACCAATGGTCTCCTTCACCTTTAAAAACTTCTAGATAACCATCACATTCATTGACCCAATTTGGTTTCACAAAGTCAATTATTCTAGAATCGATATTAAAAATATAAATCTCTTTATCTTCTTTAATATGCTTGATACCTTGATAAACTGTATCAGCCTGACCTAAAGTTTCTTCGGGTAAACAAACTAATTCATAATCAGTGATGCCTAAGTTTTTGATTTCTGCTTCTAGGAAATCCTTAGTTTCATAAACATCACGATAAATAAAAATAAATTTATCTGACTTGAAATATTGTGCAAAAGATTTTACGGACCAAGCAAAAACACTTTCACCATTTAAATCAAGTTGATATTTCGGCTTTGTATAACCAGCCTTAAAGAAACGGGAACTAAGCCCTGCCATTGGGATAATAAACATAATTAAAACCTATATATAAACTATAGAAACTTAGTAAATCTTGTTATAACTTCAATAACAAAACGTCTTAACCTTGATGGATACCAATAGTTAGAAATCGGCTCAACTAAATCAATCATAATTTTTAGTTTATTTTTCTTACTAGCTCTTTTATTTGCTGCATCTAACAATCCAAGGTCTGGTTGTTCAACCCTTTCATATTTAATATAGTTTTTATACCAATCTAAGAACATAATACAATTCATTGATGCAAATTTAGAACCATATGTCCAATGATATTTAGGGAAATTCAACCCAATTTGCCAAGGTTCCAAAATGATCACTTTTTCAGCAAGAAATCTTCTGTGAGACTCTAAAATTTTTTCTGAGTTATCATTATGATATGATGGCACTTCATAATTAAACTTTTTAGCATAATTAATTGCTAAATATTGTTCAACTGCAAATTTAGCAAGAAATTCTTTATCAAAATAACTAGTACCTTTTGAATATTCATTAGATAAATACCATGCAGCTTCTTCCTTAGTCATCAATGGAACATTCCAATATTCTAATAGTGTTTCTGTTTTTCCAAATTGAAACCAGTCACTAATATGAAAAGGCATGTGCTCATATATTTCAGGATCAATCGTAAAAAAACAAGAAGCAACAAATCGATCAGTATTCCTATTAAATCTTTTAAAATAGTCAATAAATCCAGCGTGTTCCAAACTACAATCTGTTCTTAGCTTTATAGCATAAGCAGTATCAACTTCATTTAATCCATTATACGTACTAATGATTTGACGATTAATATTGTTAGCCTTATCAATTTCTCGTCGTTTTATACCATTTAACCCACCAGGATCTTTATTATAAATAATTTTATCAAATTTAAATGAATCAGGAACATAACTATATTCCCACGTAGAAAGAATAATCTTTACTCCTGGTAGAATTCTTCTTATATTCTTCAAGTTTTCTTTAAAATCTAATTTATCCTCTCCAATATAAGCATTAAACGCGCCTTGAAATACAACAGTTATATCGTTAATATTCATAATTAATCTCTCTTATTTATTCCTTAAAATACTTTTCTGATATAAAAACCCTTACTAAATCATTTAAATCACGCTTAACTCTTTTTACACCAAATATAAAGTCTTTATTGTATATTATCCATTCCTCACTACCATCATTTAAAGTCAAAAATTGTTTTATTGGATATTCTCTATTAATTATGGATTCAATTACTGCTATACTTATATTTTGATTATTAAAAAAAGTTAACAAATTAGACAAAATCCATCTAAACAATCTAGCAACAAAAAAATTTCCATTAGCAAAAAACTTATTTATTTCAAAACATCTAAACAATTTTCTATCAAAATCGTGAACCTCTGAATAAATATAAGGCAAACCGTCAGGATTAATATTATTTTTATAAGCAAAAGAAGAAAATACCACTTCTTCTTTAGGATAATTTTTCTCGTTTTCTAATATTAGCAATTGCTTATCAATATTATGCAATAAACATTCTAGCAATCTAATGTCATACATTGATCCTTCTATCTGTGAAGCATAAATGTATCCCTTAAAAAAAGATATTATAAAACTATCTTCCATTGCTCTTCTTGAAACCCACCATAATGAATCAGATGTGCATTTTCTCAAGTGGAAAATATTTTTTTTATCCTTTAAATATTCTGAAAGTCCATCCATAATCAACATATCATTTGATGAATGGAAAACAACTTTTTCAGCATCACCTTGTTGAATAATATAGCGAATATTAGCAAGATGAGCCTGAATAATACTTCCCCATTTTGTTTCTACTTGTGTAGGATTAATAAGCGTATTAGATGTATTTGCTTCTTTTAGAAAATCTTCTAATTCATTTGTAGAAAATTTCGCACCTTTAGATACATGCAAAACAACTTTAGCTTCCGGTAAGTATCTCGCAAAGTTTTGCATCTGATTGACAATAACTTCAGGCTTTTCATGAACAGGAATCGATACGTAAATCATCTTTTGATTAACTCATTTTAAGCAGATATTGTTAATCCTATAGCATTAGCCCGCATACAATGGGATCACATTCTCAGCCTTACCACAGCCTTTCACTACGCCCTTGTCCAACCAAATCACATTCTGACAAAGCTCTTTTACCTGCTCGATAGAATGAGAAACAAATAAAAGTGTCGTACCGCCGACCAGCATATTTTCCATGCGTTTTTTACATTTTTCTTGGAATGCTGCATCTCCCACAGCCAACACCTCATCCACAATGAGAATATCCGGTTTAACAATTGTTGCTACGGCGAAGCCCAATCGGGCGGCCATTCCTGAGGAGAAATTTTTAATTGGCACATCAACGAAATCTTGAAGTTCTGCAAACTCAATAATTTCGTCGAAATGTTGCTGCATAAAGGCCTTTTTATGGCCTAACAATGCGCCGTTAAGATAAATGTTTTCTCTTGCAGTAAGTTCTCCATCAAATCCAGCTCCCAGCTCAATTAGTGGGGCAATATTGCCGTGCACCTCTACAGTACCTTTATAAGGCTTTAAAATACCGCAAATAAGTTTTAAAAGTGTCGACTTCCCTGAACCATTGGTGCCAATTAATCCCCAAGATTCGCCACGTTTCACTTCAAAACTCACATCTTTTAATGCTAAAAATTCTTGGAACATCAGTTCGCCTTTTAGCATCTTGATTACATATTCTTTTAAACCGTTAAAGTTTTCCGTTGCTTTGTTAAATCGAACTGTCGCATCGGTGACTTTAATCATCACATCGTTATTCATCATATATATAAAATAAATTCGTCTTGTTTCTTATTAAAATACCAAGCGCCTAAAACAAGGAAAGCAAAGGCCACGAAGAATCCCATTAACATAGAAGAAAAATTCGGTGCTTGCGCATGCAACACAATTGCTCGGAATTGCTCGATATATTGATACATTGGATTAAGATTGATATACGCCCAACGGTATTCTTCAGGAATAATAGTCACTGGGTAGAATAAGGGAGTGAGGTACATCCACATTGCTGTGAATACCCCCCACAAATACTGAATATCACGGAAAAAGACCGTTGCAGCCGCCAAAAACAAGCTGATTCCTAAACTAAAAATCAACACTTGCAAAATTACTGCTGGAAGCAACAAGAGAGACCAAGAAAATTCAGCTCCGGTGTAGATCATTACTAATAACAATGCACCAAGGGAGAAGATTAGATTGACTAGAGAACTACCGACTTTGGAAAGAGTAAAAATATATTTCGGTACATAGGTTTTTTTAAGAAGAGCTGAATTCCCCGTAATTGAGCCGACTGCCATGTTTGTCGCTTCAATCATAAAATTGAAAACTGTCTGACCGGCAAGTAAATAGAGAGGGAAATTCGGAATATCAAATCGGAAAAGATTGGAAAAAACCACCACCAATACCATCATCAGCATCAGGGGATTTAAAATGCTCCAAAGATAGCCTAAATAGCTACGGCGATATTTTAATTTTACATCGCGCACTACCAGCTGCTTGAGCAATTCATCGAATTGGTAAAAACGCTTTAATTTCGCTAGCATGTTCTTTACATTCCTTTACATTTGGACTTTCGGAGGCATTATACAGCGAATAAATATTCACACAATTAAAATCAGGTTTTTGCTTGAGCCGGACAGTTTCAATCTGTAATTGCCGTTTGAGTTCGCGCCCCAATTCCTGTAAACTATCCGCCCGTCCTGATAGCCACTTATCTCAATCCAACTCTCAAAATTCTTCACTTTTGAAAACCGCATCTTTTAGCGCTGGTTTGTGATTGGCTCAACCTTTATATATCCCAACATCTTTTAGGATTATCTATGACTACAAATTATATCTTTGTCACGGGCGGCGTGGTTTCTTCCTTAGGTAAAGGCATCGCCGCAGCATCTCTTGCGGCAATTTTGGAAGCCCGCGGACTCAACGTCACTATTATGAAATTGGATCCTTATATTAACGTTGACCCGGGTACCATGAGCCCTACCCAACACGGTGAAGTATTCGTGACCCAAGACGGTGCTGAAACCGATCTCGACCTAGGTCACTACGAACGTTTTATCCGCACCAAAATGACCAAACGTAACAACTTCACTACCGGTAAAATTTACTCTGAAGTATTGCGTAAAGAACGCCGCGGCGACTACTTAGGTGCAACGATTCAGGTTATCCCGCATATCACCAATGAAATTAAAGATCGTGTAATCGCCGGAGCACAAGGCCATGATGTGGTAATTGTGGAAGTGGGCGGTACTGTTGGTGATATTGAATCCCTGCCATTTTTAGAAGCCCTACGCCAACTTGCCGTGCAAGTCGGTCGTGAACATACTCTATTTATGCACTTAACCCTCGTGCCATATATTCCGACTGCGGGTGAAGTAAAAACTAAACCAACTCAACATTCCGTAAAAGAATTATTGTCCATTGGTATCCAACCGGATGTTTTAATCTGCCGTTCAGATCGCATGATCCCACCAAATGAACGCGCTAAGATTGCATTATTCTGTAACGTACCGGAACGTGCGGTCATTTCACTCAAAGATGTGAATTCGATCTATCAAATTCCGGCACTACTAAAATCCCAAGGTTTGGATCAATTTGTTTGTCAACGTTTTGGTCTCAATTGCCCGGAAGCAGACCTTTCTGAATGGGAACAAGTGCTTTATCAAGAAGCCAACCCGGTCGGCGATGTCACCATTGGTATGGTCGGTAAATATACTGAATTGCCGGATGCCTATAAATCAGTGAATGAAGCCTTAAAGCATGCCGGTTTGAAAAATCGTTTAAGCGTACATATCAAATACATTGATTCACAAGATGTAGAAACTAAAGGCACTGATGTATTAAAAGGCCTAGATGGTATTTTAGTCCCTGGCGGCTTTGGCTACCGTGGTGTGGAAGGCAAAATTTTAACGGCGCAATATGCCCGTGAAAATAACGTGCCTTATTTAGGTATTTGTTTAGGGATGCAAATTGCCTTGATCGAATATGCCCGCCATGTTGCCGGCCTAGAAAAAGCTAACTCCTCCGAATTTGATCGCAATTGCGAACAACCGGTTGTTGGTCTTATCACCGAATGGCAAGACGCTGAAGGTAATGTGGAAATTCGCGATGATAATTCTGACCTAGGCGGTACTATGCGTCTCGGAGCACAACAATGCCACTTGATTGAAGGTTCCAAGGCCCGTGAACTCTATGGTAAAGAAACCATTGAAGAACGCCACCGTCACCGCTATGAAGTAAATAACAACCTACTTCCGCAAATCGAAAAAGCAGGCTTAAAAGTAACCGGTTTATCTGCGGATCGTAAATTAGTAGAAATCATCGAAGTACCAAATCACCCATGGTTTGTGGCTTGTCAATTCCACCCGGAATTCACCTCCACACCTCGTGATGGTCATCCATTATTCGAAGGTTTCGTAAAAGCGGCTAAACTTCGCCAAGAAAGCGAGTCAAAATAAACCGCTAACTCAAAGAAAAAGTGCGATTCAATAAATCGCACTTTTATTTTGTGAAGCGAAGAAAAATTCCCACTTAATCAAAATAAAATCACCCTAAAATAAAAAACCTACCACATTTCCGCTATAATACGGCCATTCTGCCGTAATGCCGGCACTTAAGTAAATCAGCATAATTAAAGGAATCCAAAATGGCTGCAACAAAGAAAACCGATAAAAAGACGATTTGCTTAAATATGATCGTCAAAAATGAATCAGCAATCATCCGAGATACTTTAGAAAATATTGTCGCTCATATACCTCTAGATTATTACGTGATTAGTGATACCGGTTCTGAAGATAATACAGCAGAAGTGATTGAACAATTCTTTACAGAAAAAGGAATTAAAGGGGAAGTCCACCATGACCAATGGGAAAATTTTGCCCACAACCGCAATTTAGCACTACAACATGCCAAAAATAAAACAGACTATGTATTAATTTTTGATGCTGATGATCGTATTGAGGGGGAATTAATCCTACCTAAATTGACGGCTGATATCTACGGACTACGCATGGCTAATGGCCTTGATGGTTCTAATGTTTACTTCCGTACTCTATTATTCCGTAACGATGGAACCTTTTACTGGCGTGGCGTATTGCATGAATTTATCACCCAGCAAAATAAAGCCATTACAGAGGAGCGCATCATTGGTAATTACTATATCATCAGCGGTCGTTTTGGTGCACGCAGTAACAATCCGCAAAAATATCAGCAAGATGCACAAATCTTAGAAAAAGCCTACTACGCACCTGAAGATGAAGATCTTAAAGCTCGTTATGCCTTCTACATTGCTCAATCCTATCGCGACTCAAGTATGCCTGAAAAAGCCTTAGAGTGGTATCAAACCCGCGTGGAACTAGGTGGATGGGTGGAAGAAGTATATTATTCATTGTTACAGATAGGGTTATTGAAAGAGCAACTAGATGCCCCATTAGAAGACGTACAAACTGCCTTTCTAACAGCCTATGAATATCGTCCACAACGAGCTGAAAGTCTTTATTATTTAGCCCGCTATTTGCGCCACAAAGACAGAATTAAACTCGCATATATTTATGCCCTTGCTGCGATTAGTATTCCACTAAATGATGATAAACTTTTTGTTAATTATTCTGTATATACATGGCGAGCTAAAGATGAACTTGCAGTGAGTTCTTACTGGGTAGGAAACTATCAACTTTGCTATAACATCTGCCTTGAATTGCTTGCTAATCCAGCCATTCCGGAAGAGGATAAAAAACGCTTTCAAAGCAATTTGGATTTTGCCAAAGAAAAATTAGGTAAAAAAATTGTTATTCATGAAAACTCATAATAAAATGGGACGGTTTCTGCCGTCCCATTTTATAAAAAACAGTTATACACTCGGTCGCATAATCAAATATGCCCAATCCATATGTCTGAAAAACCAGTATTTCTCCCGATAAAATAGATTTAAATTCTGAGTATCCCAAGGCTTATGCTTTGCCGCATAGTGGATAATAGTAGGCACAAACTCTACGCTAACGTTATCCGTTGAGTTACTAAACTTTAAGTTTTCAATATAGTTTATTTGGAAATTTTCCTTCAAACCATAATATTTAGCTCTTTCCCGTAAAACCATATTCAAAATACACTGGTCGCCATACAATACTTCTTCAGAATGTGCTTTTGCCTTATCCAATAAAATTTCAACCAAATTTTCCTGACGCCATTTTTCACAATCAATTAATAGCACACCACTATTAAAATAATTTCTCGAAATCGAAGCATCTAAATAACTAAATGGAAAATGCTCCCCTAGACCATAATCCTTTACTACTCCAAGTGGGGCTCCATTTAAATCGCTATTGAAAAAACTCTCTAATGAATCGTTAACAATAATATCTGCATCCAAATATAAAACTCGTTTTTGCTTAATTAAGCGAGGAATCATCAGACGAAAATAGCTACTTGAAGAAGAAATATGTGCAAGTGTTTTATTTCCTTCAAAAACATCCTCAGATATATGCACAGAAAAAATCCGGCAAGCAAGTTTATCCAATTTTTGTTGGATTCCATCGAACCATTCCTGAGCTACATCAGTATGTAATACATAAAAATTCACATGTCGATTATAGTAACAAATGGACTTAATTAGAGCTTCCACATGTGTGGTATATTTTGTATCGATATTAAATGCCACATTAATATATTCATTTTTTGAATATGTCATTATAAATACTCCAATCTTAGTTTTTATATCGAGAATTATATCAATAATTCCTCTACCAGAGTGAGATTTATCCACTACCCAGCCATACTTTATATTTTCTCCTGTAATGCAATGGCTAATAATTTAAATCTTAAACAGAAAATATACCTTTTAAACCAATATCAATAAAATCAATAGCTTACACATCATTTTCGAAAAAACTTTGGATTTCATAGGGGCGTTTGATAAGGCCTCACAAACATCAGAAACAGCTTTTATACTTCGCCTTACTCCTCGTAACCTATTAGGACAGACATAAAGTCTGTTCCTACAAATAAAAAACAAAAAACCCGGCCGAAGCCGGGTTTGAGTTAGTAGCTAAACGCTAGAGATTACCATTGGTAACCGACGCCCACAGAGCCACCCAAGTCGCCTTGGGTGTTGGCGTTACCTTGGATTTTAAGAACCACTTTACCGTTGTCGCTAGAGCGTGAGTAACCCACTGCTAATGCGCTTTCGCCTTTGAAAGTACCGGCAGAAGCAGCCACCATGGATTTACCAGGGATGTAAACCTGTGGTAAACCAGCTGCAGCGTTAGCACCAGCGATACCGCCACGGGCTTCTTTTTGTACTTTATTGATACGGTTGTTCACGTTAGTGATGTTGCTACGTAATTGAGAAACATTTACTGCATCCGTATCTTCTGTACCGGCTTTCACGTTATGAACTTGGTTGCCACCCATATTGATGTTACCGCCTTCATTCACTGTTAAGTCGTTAGTAGTTACGCTGTTATGGCTTACATCTTCAGTTGTTGAGATGAGGATATCGCCATTGTTTTGGTCAATCGCAATGTTTTTACCTGCAGCGTAATTGATGGTTTTACCGCCGGTAATATGCGTTGTCTTCGTACCACTTTCTTTATTGGCTACTTTATTGCCCGCATTGGATGTGGACACGTTAAAGTTAGTTGAACCACTCGCTGTCGCCACTAATTTACCTTGATTGTTCACGGTAATTGTGTCGTTATCGATATCAACGGTTACTTTATAGTTAGTTGTACCGTTCGCGTTAGTGGTTGGAGTTACAGTGATACCTTTGTTTGGATCAGTACTTACACTAGCTTGCGTATTGTTTGCACTGATGGTGTAAACACCATTGTTATTGTTCACAGTAACATTATCACCAGCTTGAATGTCGGTAACATTTGCAACTAATTTATTATTGCCATCGATATGTAAGCCATCGCCAGCATTCACATCGTAAGTCACAGTACTTACACCATTCGCTTCAACAGTAACGTTAGAGCTTGTTGCTTTACCGTTTACGAAGTTCACTTGGTGACCAGCAGAAACATTGTGTTTCACAGTACCTGCATTATCACCCACTTTCCAGTAAGCTGCATTGATTGCGTTAGCCACATCAATTGCTGTCACTAAACCGCCATCAGTCGGAACAGTGATCTTACCATCGGTAGTATTGTTGGATAAGTTAGTGGTGTTTACATCCACTTTGTAATCCGTACCGCCGGTAGTTGCATTAGGTGTTGCAGTAACTTTAGTTTGGTTACCATCTTTCACCACAGTTTTGGTTGCATTCAATTGGCTTAAGTTCACCGCATCAGTTGGATTAGTACCGTTAGCTACGTTATGAACTTGGTTACCGCCCATATCGATATTACCGCCATTTTTAACTGTTAAGTTAGTTGTGGTTGTATTACCTGCGGTTACATTGTTTGCAGTTACATTGTTCGCGGTTACATTTTGTGCTGTAACGTTGGTTGCAGTCACATTATTCGCAGTCACATTATTTGCAGTCACATTGTTATGACTTACATCATTCGTTGTTGAGATAACGAAAGTCGGATTACCTTGTGCATCAACAGTTTGATTTACTGCTACGTTTTTACCGGAAGTGATAGTTACGGTTGATCCCGGTTTCACTTGTGTCGTTACACCGCCAGCAGTATCAGTTACTACTGCATCTACATGAGCACCAGTAGTCACGTTAAATGATGCATTGTTAATCGCATTCACAACTGTGGTTGCGTTCACTAAGTTATCACCTGTACCGCCATTAGTGGTATCTACTTTCGTAGTTCCGTTTGGATTTACGGTCACGTTAGTGGTATTAGCACTTACTTCGTACTTAACTGTTCCATTGGCGTTTCTAGCAGTATTGTCAACATTTACGGTGTTATCTTTAGCTACAACACTTACATGCTCTTCTGGACCTGTATCACCTTTAGGACCTGTCGCACCAGTTGCGCCTGTAGCGCCTGTAGCGCCTGTAGCGCCTGTAGCACCTGTTGCGCCTGTTGCACCGGTTGCGCCTGTAGCACCTGTAGCACCTGTCGCGCCTGTAGCACCAGTTGCACCTGTAGCACCTGTAGCACCTGTAGCACCTGTAGCACCTGTAGCACCAGTAGCACCAGTAGCACCAGTTTCACCAGTAGCGCCAGTTGCGCCTGTAGCACCAGTAGCACCTGTAGCACCAGTTTCACCTGTCGCACCTGTAGCACCAGTAGCACCAGTAGCACCTGTAGCACCAGTTGCGCCTGTTGCACCTGTTGCACCAGTAGCACCTGTAGCACCGGTTGCACCTGTAGCACCGGTTGCACCTGTAGCACCGGTTGCACCTGTAGCACCTGTTGCACCTGTAGCACCTGTTGCACCAGTAGCACCTGTTGCACCTGTTTCACCTGTCGCACCTGTAGCGCCTGTTGCACCAGTTTCACCTGTAGCACCAGTTGCGCCTGTCGCACCAGTTGCACCTGTAGCACCTGTAGCACCTGTCGCACCGGTTGCGCCTGTAGCACCGGTTGCACCTGTAGCGCCTGTAGCGCCTGTAGCACCAGTTTCACCTGTAGCACCTGTCGCACCGGTTGCGCCTGTAGCACCGGTTGCGCCTGTAGCACCTGTCGCACCAGTTGCACCAGTTGCACCTGTAGCACCTGTAGCACCTGTTGCACCAGTAGCACCAGTTGCGCCTGTAGCACCTGTTGCGCCTGTAGCACCAGTTTCACCTGTCGCACCAGTTGCGCCTGTCGCACCAGTTTCACCTGTCGCACCAGTTGCGCCTGTAGCACCGGTTGCACCTGTAGCGCCTGTAGCGCCTGTAGCACCAG